>JGI1652J44930_10000043_pt1 | contig 44788 bp, 49 predicted proteins | sample NewIslsDNAsample_FD_44930 | JGI IMG/M metagenome (IMG submission 44930)
CGGTTGTTTATGTGACAACAAATATCTTCGCCCACAATGAAAACATGGCGGGATTAGAAGAATACTTGCGCGCAATCGCGGACGTCGGCGTAAAAGGGATTATCGTCGCAGATCCTTTAATTATTGAAACATGCAAAAAAGTGGCGCCTGAGCTGGAAATCCATCTGTCAACGCAACAATCCTCAACCAACTGGAAAGCGGTGAAATTCTGGAAAGATGAGGGCCTCGACCGGATTGTGCTGGCCCGTGAGGTAGGCGCAGAGGAAATCCGCCAAATCAAAGAGAAGGTGGATATTGAAATTGAAACCTTTGTTCATGGCGCGATGTGCATTGCATATTCCGGCCGCTGCGTATTATCCAACCATATGACCGCCCGCGACTCCAACCGCGGCGGATGCTGCCAAAGCTGCCGCTGGGATTATGACTTGTATGAAAATGTGGATGGAAATGAAATTCCTTTGTTCAACCAAGGCGATGCCCCTTTTGCGATGAGTCCGAAAGATTTAAAACTAATCGAATCCATTCCGCATATGATAGAACTGGGAATCGACTCATTAAAAGTGGAAGGGCGCATGAAATCCATCCACTATGTGGCAACGGTGATTTCCGTTTATCGCAAAGTGATCGACAGCTATTGCGCAGATCCTGAAAACTTCAAAATCAAGCGGGAATGGCTGGAAGAATTGGACCGTTGCGCTAACCGGGCAACCGCCTCAGCCTTCTTTGAAGGGGAACCCAGCTATAAACAGCAAATGTATGGTTTCCATGCGAAAAAACCGGAATGGGATTTTGCCGGATTCGTGCTTGACTATGATGAGGAAACGCAAATGGTAACTTTGCAGCAGCGCAACTATTTTAAAACAGGAGATAAGGTTGAATTCTTTGGGCCTGAAATTGATACTTTTACAATGACGGTCGGCCAAATGTGGAATGAGGATAACGAGCCGATCGAGGTGGCAAACCATCCGCTCCAAATCGTGAAATTTAAAGTGGAACAGCCTCTTCATCCATACAATATGATGAGAAGATGGCATAAAAAATAGAGAATGGTTCTTGAAACAAGCTTCAATGTGTACTATGATGGATATTGTATTATTTGCATGATTTTAACATTCCATACAATTATATAAATTAAGTCGTAAAATTCGGTTATTAGAGGGCGTGCGTCGGTTCTTCTAAAAGATTCCAACGCGACATATGCTTTTCTAATAACCGGGTTTTATCATATAGAAGAACATTTTTGCGCAAGAGAAAACGATTGCATCTCCATGCATTACTGCATTGGAAAAAAGCGATGTATCTTAAGGAGTGATTGTCTTGGCAAATGAAAAACAATACCCAATGACTTTGGCTGGTAAAGAAAAATTGGAAAAAGAGTTGGAATATTTAAAAACGGAAAAACGGAAAGAAGTCGTAGAACGCATTAAAGTGGCCCGCGGTTTTGGAGATTTGTCCGAAAACTCTGAGTACGATTCCGCCAAAGAAGAACAAGCATTCGTAGAAAGCCGCATTTCGGCAATCGAAAATATGCTCCGCAATGCGGTGATCATTGAAGAAAACGAAGATGAAGCTGACATCGTTACACTGGGTAAAGCGGTTACATTCGTGGAATTGCCTGATGGAGAAGAAGAAGAATATGTCATTGTCGGCTCGGCGGAAGCGGATCCGTTTGAGGGGAAAATCTCAAACGATTCGCCTATTGCAAAAGCGTTGATGGGCCATAAAGTGGGAGATGTAGTAAAATTCACGACTCCAGGCGGCGAGATGGAAGTAAAAATCGTCAACATCCGTTCTTCTTACGAATGATTTCGCTTTGTAAACGGTCGACAAATTTTTGTTTAAAAATTTGTCGACTTTTTCATTTGTAATATTTTTTAACAACTTTCTTAAAAAATTATTGAAGATCATGGATTTTCTCGTTTTCTTGGTAATATGTAAAAAGTAGAAAGGAGGAATTGTATGCCGCAAGAAAATCAAGAAATGAAAAGCCGGAGAATGAGACGCATTTCAAACAATAAGCGGAAAATGAACCGCATTCTGAATATATTGATCGCCATCGTCTTTACATTAATCGTCATTAATGTGTATTTCATCGTGAATGATGAACAGCAGGAAGCAAAAGATGCGGAAACGATCCAAGAAATGAAAGCGGGAAAAGGGAAACAATCCAATAAAGCCGGGGAAAATGATAAGAATAATGAAAAAAGCGAAAAGCCGGGAGAGCTTGGGGATGAAGATGCATCTGACAGCTTTGAAAACGGTGATGATATCATCGTGACGACTTCGAAGGACGCCAATGTGGAAAAAGTCATCGTGAACAACAATTGGAAAGTGACTCCGACGAAACAAACAGGAGAGCATGTTTCCGCATTCCAGGAAGGGCATATCGATTATGAGGAGAAATTGATCACCATCCGCAATGCGGTTGAACTTCCGGAAGACGATATCATTTATTGGTCCGTAAGAAATGATGGGACAGGAAAAGGGGCAATTGCGGTCGTTTCTTCAAAGGATCAATCCAAAAAATACCGGGTACACATTAAATGGATCGACAATGCGGGCTGGATTCCAATCAAGGTGGAAATATTAAAACAACTTAACGGAACATATAAGAACTGAATTGACCTTTTTCCTCTTTTCCGTTACTTTGGAATAGATGTTATATGGAGGAGGAAAAATAAATGAAAATTGCAGTAATCGGTGCGATGGAAGAAGAAGTGGAACTTTTGAGGGATGCCTTGGAAGATAAACAGGTCATGACCATTGCGGGCAATGAATATACTACTGGTACATACAAAGGGAAAGAGATCGTATTGTTAAAAAGCGGCATCGGCAAGGTGAATGCCGCCATGACAACGACGATTCTGCTTCATCAATTTCACCCTGATGTAGTCATTAATACAGGTTCCGCAGGCGGATATGATCCGGAGCTGGAAGTGGGTTCCGTTGTCATTTCGGATGAAGTGCGCCACCATGATGTGGATTGCACTGTTTTTGGATATGAAATGGGGCAAGTGCCGAGGATGCCGGCTTCCTACAAAGCGGATGAATCTTTGGTGAAATTGGCGGTTGAAGCGGTGGAAGAAATCGGGGAGCACACATATGGCGTCGGCCTTATTTGCTCAGGAGATTCATTTATGAGCGACCCTGAGCGGGTGGAAGCGGTGCGGAGCCATTTCCCGCAAATGAAAGCCTGCGAAATGGAGGCCGCTGCGGTGGCTCAAGTTTGCCATCATTTCAAAACGCCATTTGTGGTGATTCGCGCTTTATCCGATATTGCGGGAAAAGAATCGAATATCAGCTTTGAGGAGTTTTTGCCTTTGGCCGCCAAACATTCCACAGAGATTGTTCTAAAAACCATCGAGAAATTATGAGCTTTGACAAGGTCTTGACGATATGATTTTGAAAAAAGTAATATATATGTAGGCGTGTTATATTTTAGAGGAGGTTAAGTTATGGAATTAACGTTAATGTTAGTTTCTGTCATCATCACTGCTCTTGTAGGGATTATCGCATGGTACGGTGCGAGCAGCGATTTAGCAAAATTTGATAAATAATGACTGATAAGCTCGTTTAAATGTATATTTAAATGAGCTTTTTCTTTTTTATAAAAATAAAACTGAGCCGCTCCAATAATGAGCCGGCTCAGTGTCTTACTTTTTTTCCCGTTCCCTTTCTCTTTCATTTTGATTATGTTTAAACTGCTGGTACAATTTCACGAGAGCCCTTTTCTCGATGCGGGATACATAGCTTCGGGAAATATTCAATTTTTTTGCTATTTCCTTTTGTGTCAAAGGTTCTTCGTTATTTAAACCGTAGCGGTAAATGATAATCTCCAATTCCCTCGGATCCAGTGTTTTCAGATAGGAGTATAGTTGTTCAAAACTTTCTTTTTGTTCGATTTTTTCAACGGCAGGTTTTTCATCCAATTGCAATATATCCCGGATTTGCAACGATTGTCCTTCTTTGTCGACGCCGATCGGTTCGAACAAAGATACGTCCTTTTGCACCTTTTTTTGTGCCCGCAAGTGCATCAGGATTTCGTTCTCGATACATCTGGCTGCGTATGTGGCAAGGCGGGTTTTTTTATCCGGCGTATAGCTGCTGACCGCTTTCATTAAACCGATGGTCCCGATGGAGATATAATCGTCCAGCTGTTCATGGGGTGGATGAAACTTCTTTACAACGTGGGCAACGAGCCTCATATTCCGTTCGATTAAATCAAGCCTTGCCTGTTCATCTCCTGCAAGAAAACGTTCAATGGCTTCTGCTTCTTCTTCGGATGTAAAGGGCTTATGAAACGCCTGCCCTTTCAAGTATCCTAGAAACGCGGGGATGTCTAGCCAAAGCTGAATCAAAGATGCCAATATGCCGCCCAAGGACCACATCCTTTCCGCTTTTTTCGACATTATATGTACTATATTATGCAAACATGAGTAATTGCGCTCATTCTGTAGAAAAAAGTAAAATGCGTGAAATGGTTGATAGAAATGTTGAACATTTGATAGTTTAGAAATTGTTGCAAATGTTGTACTATATTTGAGGATGAAACTGCTGCCGAATGCAGGGTCCACATAGGTTTCAAATTGAAGGGATATGCTATAATGGGAAAGAAATTTTGTAAAAAAGGGGAAAGGCTATTGTATAAGTTATTCTTGCCGAATGAATTTGTGACATCTGTATTTGAAATAACTCCTGAAAAATTGTATCAGTTAGGAATACGCGGGTTGATCACCGATTTAGATAATACATTGATTGAATGGAATCGGAAGGATGCAACGGAGGAAGTTGCGGAATGGATGCAAATCATGAAAGAGGCGGGCATCCGCATCGTGATTGCTTCCAACAACAGCGAAGCGCGGGTGAAACGATTTGCGGAGCCTCTGGAGATTCCATATGTGTACCGTGCCAAAAAACCATTGGGGCTGGCTTATAAAGCGGCGTTGGAAAAATTGGAATTAAGCAGGAGAGAAGTAGCGATGATAGGGGATCAGCTGCTTACGGACATTTTTGGTGCGAAACGGCTCGAACTCTATACGTTTTTGGTCCGGCCCGTTGCGGAGTCGGATGGTTTTGTTACGCGCTTTAACCGCTTTTTCGAAAAACGGTTGTTTAATGTTTTAAAACGAAAAGGAATTACGATGTGGGAGGAAAGATAATGACTGAAATGCCAATTTGCATTGGCTGCGGTGTCAAAATCCAGACGGAAGACCCGGAGGCACCGGGCTATGCGCCGCCAAAAACTTTGGAAAAAGAAGAAATCATTTGCCAAAGATGCTTTCGGTTGAAACATTATAACGAACTGCAACCGGTCCGCCTGACGGATGACGACTTTTTAAGAATCTTGAACGGATTAAGCGAACATGACGGATTGATTGTAAAAATTGTAGATATTTTTGACTTCAACGGAAGCTTCATTCCGGGAATTCACCGGTTTGTCGGGAACAATCCGGTATTGCTTGTGGCCAATAAATCGGATTTGTTGCCTAAATCGGTGAAAAAAGAAAAAGTCATCCGTTGGTTGAAAAGAGCCTGCCGGGAATACGGTTTGTTCCCGATTGACGTGAAACTTGTAAGCGCGCATAAAGGATATGGAATGGATGAAGTGATCGAAGCGATTGAACAATACCGCGAAGGAAAAGATGTCTTTGTCGTAGGATGCACCAATGTAGGGAAGTCGACATTCATTAACCGCATCATTAAGAAGGTTACCGGCGAAGGAGATTTAATCACGACATCCCATTTTCCGGGGACAACCCTTGATATGATCCGGATTCCTCTGGAAGACGGAACCGCCATTTACGATACGCCGGGAATCATCAATCATCATCAAATGGCCCATCATATCCACGAAAGCGAGCTCAAATATATTACACCGAAGAAAGAGATTAAGCCGAAAGTGTACCAATTAAACCCTGAACAGACCTTGTTTATTGGAGGTCTTGCCCGTTTTGACTACATTAAAGGCAACCGTAATTCATTTACAATATATGTTTCGAACGATCTGCCTATACATCGCACGAAACTGGTAAAAGCGGACGGATTGTATCAGGAACATAAAGGGAAATTATTGTCTCCCCCTTCCGAAGAATATTTGGACCGGTTGCCGGAATTTGTCCGTCATGAATTTTCCATTAAGCAAGGCAAAACGGATATTGTGATTTCGGGACTTGGATGGATTACCGTGCAGCATTCGCCGGCCGTCGTAGCCTGCCATGCACCAAAAGGTGTAGAAGTATTCGTTCGGCCTTCGTTAATTTAAAGAGAGAGAGGTAGGAAGATGAAAAAATGGTTTGCCGTGATTGGCGATCCGATTGAACATTCAAAATCCCCTTTTATGCATAATACGTGGTTTCAGGAAATGGGAATCGATGCGGCATATATTCCCATCCATGTCAAAAGGGAGAATTTAAGGGAAGCGGTGGCCGCTTTAAAATTGCTCGGGGCAAGCGGATGGAATGTAACAATACCCCATAAGGAAGAGATTATCCAATATTTGGACGAACTTGATCCGATGGCAGAAAAAATGGGCGCCGTCAATACGGTTGTGAGACAAGAGGATGGCACATTAAAAGGATATAATACGGATGGTGCCGGCTTTGTTCATGCTCTGGAGGAAGCGGTTGGAAAGCATAAGGAGAATAAGGTGCTGATCATAGGTGCAGGTGGTGCTGGCAGAGGGATTGCTTTTGCATTGAAAGAATATGGCTATAAACAAGTTGATATTGCCAATCGTACCGTGTCGAAGGCGGAAAGCATCATACAAGAACTCGGCAGCGGAACCGCGCTCTCCCTGGAAGAAGCGGAAAAACAGCTGTCTCAGTACGGCATCGTCATTCAGGCGACTTCGTTAGGGTTATCCACCGGGGAAAGCGGGCTTCCAATTTCGCTGGACGGGCTGCAAAAAGAGGCGATTGCAGCGGATATCGTATATAATCCTTTAATGACGCCATTTTTGCTGGAAGCTGAAAAGCGCGGAGCAAAAATCGTGACAGGATTGGGAATGTTTGTCCACCAAGGGGCAATCGCTTTTAAGCACTGGCTTGGACAATATCCGGATACGGAAGAAATGATGAAAAGATTGATGGAACAATTAAAATAGACAACCAGGAGGAAATTATGCTTACCGGAAAACAGAAAAGATTTTTGCGGGCGGAGGCCCATCATTTGACTCCGATTTTCCAGGTCGGAAAAGGCGGAGTAAACGAACAAATGCTTCGCCAAATAGAAGATGCGCTTGAGGCGAGAGAACTGATAAAGGTCCGCATTTTGGACAATTGCGAAATGGATAAACATGAAGTGGCGGAAGCGTTGGCTGAAGGGACAAATTCCGAGCTTGTCCAATTGATCGGCCTCACGGTCGTGCTATATAAAGAGTCAACGAAAAATAAACGAATCCAATTACCTAAATAATGTTTAAAGTCGGGTGTTCATGATGAAAAAAGTCGGCATATTGGGGGGAACTTTCAATCCCCCGCATATCGGACATTTAATTATGGCAAATGAAGTGTATCATGCTTTAAAGCTTGATGAAGTCCGCTTTATGCCCAATGCCATTGCCCCGCACAAAACAATGCCAAAAGATTCGACGGCCGAAAATCGGCTTCGTATGGTGGAATTGCTGGTGAAACCGTTCAAGGAATTTACCGTTGAAACAATAGAGCTTGAACGGGGCGGCGTATCTTATACTTACGATACAATGGTAGCTTTGAAGGAGAGAGAGCCGGACACGGAATTTTATTTCATCATTGGCGGGGATATGATTGATACTCTTCATACTTGGCATAAAATCGACGAGCTTTTGGAGCTTGTCAAATTTGTCGGAATCAGAAGGCCGGGTACGAAATCTCAGACGTCCTATGACATTATCATGGTTGAAGCTCCAGAAATTGCGCTGTCTTCCACGCTTATTCGCAAACGGTTTGCGACAGGCGGCACGCTGAGATTCCTTCTCCCTCCGGAAGTGGAAGCATACATACGAAAGGAAGGTCTTTATGGGGCGAAATGAATTATTGGAACGAGTTAAATCGCGGATGCCGGAAAAGAGATTTATTCATACAATAGGAGTAATGGAGACGGCAATTCAATTGGCCGAAAAATACGGTGCAGACACAAAAGCGGCAGAAACCGCTGCCATTTTGCACGATGTGGCCAAATATGCGGATGAAGAATGGATGAAAACGATTGTCAGAGAGAACGGCCTTGATGCCAGACTTTTGGATTGGGGTCCGGAGATTTTGCACGGTCCCGTGGGCGCGTGGATTGCGGAAAATGAATTTCACATTACGGATGAAGATATCCTAAATGCCATCCGTTATCATACAACGGGCAGGGCAAATATGTCTAAGTTGGAAAAAATTGTTTATATCGCAGACATGATCGAACCAAACCGGAAATTTGACGGCATTGAGGTTTTGAGGGAAAAAGCGCGGCAGGACCTGGATGAAGCGATGCGGGCATGCATCCGTCATTCCCTGGCCTTTTTGGTGGAATGCAAATTGCCGATTTTCCCTGATTCCATCGAGTGTTACAACGATTATTATAAATCTTTGGTTTAGCTTACTGATGGTTTTACAAAAATAATTAGTAAACAGCAAAAGGAGTTGAAATTTGTTTAATGGCGGATTTGTTGCAAGTAGTGTATAAAGCTTTGGATGACAAGAAAGCGGAAGATATTGTGGTATTAAATATGAAAAATATTTCTTTGTTGGCTGATTATTTTATTATTTGCCACGGCAATTCCGAACGTCAAATCCAGGCAATTGCAAGGGAAGTGATCGATAAAGTTGAAGAAAACGGATTTGATGTGAAAAGGGTCGAAGGTTTTGACGCCGCCCGTTGGGTATTAATCGATTTGAACGATGTTGTTGTGCATATTTTCAATAAAGAGGACCGCCAATTTTACAATTTGGAGCGTTTATGGGGAGATGCACCACAAATCGAAGTGCCGATAGCAAGTGAATAGTTACGGACGTTTTGCTGAAGTATATGATGTGCTGATGCAGGATATTCCATATGAAAAGTATGTGGAATGGGTAGCCATGTTTGCGCCAAGCTCAAAATATCCTGCATTATTGGATGTCGGCTGCGGGACGGGAACATTATCGATTTTATTTCAACAGGCAGGGTACAAAGTAAGCGGGATTGATTTATCCGATTCGATGTTGGCGGTTGCCCAGCAGCGGGCCCAGGAAGCCGGTTTAGCGATTCCGTTCTATCAAATGTCGATGGAAGAGCTGGAAGGATTTTCAGATATTGACGTTATTGTGATTCCGATTGATTCTATTAATTATTTGCAAGAGGAACACCAAGTGAAAGAAACGTTCAAAAGGATTTTCGCTTCTTTGCGTCCCGGGGGACAGCTGTTTTTTGATATCCATTCCATATACAAAATGAACGAAATCTTTTTGGAAAGCCCTTTTACGTATGATGATGGAGAAATCGTTTATATTTGGTACACCGAAAAAAGGGAAGCGCCGCATTCCGTTCAACATGACATCACATTTTTTGTATTGGATGATTCAACGGGACTGTATGAACGTTTTGACGAGCAACATGTTCAAAGAACTTTCCCGGTTGAAATGTATGAAGCGTGGTTAAAAGAAGCCGGGTTTGATGAAGTTTTCATAACGGCAGACTGGGAAAACAAAGCTCCTTGCGAAACGAGTGAACGGATTTTCATTCGCGCGGTCAAATAGCATCTTTTCAACAAGAAGGTAAATCGATATGATAAAAGTAGCTCCATATGATTTACCTTCTGACAATGAAGAGGGGTGCTCTATGATTTTCCAAGACTTTCTCAAAAAGTATGGAAAAATATTGGCAGCACCCGGAATCCTTTGCCTCATCATTGGGATTTATTTATTTCTTCAGCAAGACCATTCAGATGAAGCGGAACTCATTTCAACCATTCCTCAAGAGCCAGCTCTCACTGACAACGAAACCCTTCAAACGGAAGAAACCTCTTCAACAAAAGTCGTTGTGGATGTAAAAGGAGCCGTAAAATTTCCCGGTGTCTATGAATTGACAAACGAAGACCGGATTATCGACGCCATTCAATTGGCGGGCGGATATCTGGAAGAAGCGGATTCCAAATATATTAATCATGCACAAAAATTGCAGGATGAAATGGTGATCTACATCCCTAAAAAAGGGGAGACCCCGGATGTGGAGGGACAGCGATCCATTGGACAAGTATTCACTCAAACCCAGCCATCCGGCGGTAAAGAAACACTGGTGAACATCAACACGGCCGATGAATCCCAGCTGACGACTTTGCCTGGAATCGGTCCTTCCAAAGCGAAAGCGATTATCCAGTATCGGGAAGAACATGGAAAATTTAAACATATCGAGGATATCAAAAATGTTTCCGGCATCGGGGAAAAAACTTTTGAGAAATTGAAAGACCTCATTACCGTTTAATCGTTATTTCGATGAATCATGACTATGGAGGTAATCATATGGAGCGAATTACTTGGGATCAATATTTTATGGCACAAAGCCATTTGTTGGCATTGCGCAGCACCTGTCCAAGACTCAGCGTCGGAGCAACAATCGTCAGGGAAAAACGCATTATTGCGGGCGGCTATAACGGCTCCATTTCCGGTGCTGAGCATTGCATCGACCAGGGATGCTACATCCGGGATCATCATTGTGTGCGCACCATCCACGCAGAAATGAATGCAATCCTGCAATGTGCAAAATACGGCATTCCGACGAAGGGCGCGGATATTTATGTCACTCATTTTCCTTGCCTGCATTGCACCAAAGCCATTATTCAGGCCGGAATCCAAAATGTATACTATGCAAGCGATTATAAAAATGACCCTTATGCCATCGAATTATTTGAAAAAGCCGGGGTGCAAGTGGTCCATGTTCCGTTTGATGAGACAAAAATTGATTTTTTAAGGCAGGAAAAGTATCAATTGATGGTCGATTTGCTGGACAAGCTGCGTGAATTGGGAGCAAACGAAAAAGAATTATCCCGGTACGAACAGAAGGTGAAGGAGCTGTTTGGATCTGAAACATAAATGGGTTTATTTGGCCTTGGCTGTGCTCGTTGCCTCCATTGGCGCCCATGAGACCCCATTGTTTTTACTCCTTCTTTTTCCGATCGTTTTACATGCCCATTACAAAAAGTTTCATCCTTTCCTAATGGCTGCCATTTTATTATCCGGCATCGCATCTTTCGGTTATTTTTCGTCCCTATTGAATGAAATTGAAAAGCCGGCTGTTTTGCCCGGGTTTTACGCATGGACGGCCGATTATAAAATAAATGGGGATCTTGTAAAAGGGTTTATGAAAGACGAAAATGGGAGGAAAGTGTACGTCAAGTATCAATTGCGTTCCGAACAAGAGAAAAGGCGATTTGAAGAAATGCCTTTGGCTGGTAGGAAATTTTTGATAGATGGTGAATGGGAGGAGCCGAAAAGGCCCCATCATGCCTACAGCTTTGATATGAATGATTATTTAAAAAGTCATGGCGCCATGGGCATTGTCAAAGTCGAATCGATGCAATATGTTGGTTCGGCGGGCTCTTTGCACCAGTTTATAAACCAGATGCGGTTTTCTCTTGAAAAACATATAGAAGAAACTTTTCCTTCCTCTTTGGCGCCTGAAGCGGAGGCCCTGCTCATCGGCCTGCAGGAAGATGTGGAGGATGAAACAAAACGGGCTTATCAAAAGCTGGGAATCACCCATTTGTTTGCCATATCCGGATTGCACATCGCGGTGTTGTCTTGGATTGTGTTTGAGAGTCTGATCCGGCTGCGCATCAGGCGGGAACTGGCGGCAATTTTGCTTATGTCTCTCCTTCCAGGCTATGCAATCCTTGCCGGAGGAGCCCCATCCGTCTGGAGAGCGGTGGCGGTCGCCGAACTCCTTATGATTTCCCGATGGAAGCGGAGGCTTGCCGTGGATGACGCCCTTGCAATCAGTTTTATCGGCTTCGTTTTACTGGAACCTTGGGCGATTTATCAAATCGGGTTTCAACTTTCTTTCCTGGCAACGGCCGGTCTGGTGTATTCTAGCAACTTTCTGCAAACCCAAAAATCCTGGTGGGCGAAATCGTTTTATGTCACTTTCTTTTCTCAAATCATTGTATACCCTCTGTTGCTGTACCATTTCTATGAACTAAGCATTTCCTCGTTATTCGCCAATCTGATATATGTGCCTCTCTTTTCCTTTGCAATCTTGCCAACCAATATTGTACTTCTCTTTCTTTCCTTTCTCCCAGACCCAGTTTCCCGATGTTTTTTTGAACTTTATGAGCCTTTGCGCATGATGATTGCAAAGATGACTTTCTTTTTGCAATCCTTGCCTTATCAGCTGTGGATGCCAGGAAAGCCATCCTTGTTGCTGATGGGCATTTGTTATATCAGCATTTTCATTGCTTTATACTTACTGGATTGCCGGGCAAATTGGAGAGCAGTTGTACCAGTTTTATGTATTCCGCTGTTGTTGCTTTATTTCCAGGGAAAAGTGAATCCCCATCTTGTCATCAACTTTGTGGATGTGGGGCAGGGGGATTGCATAGTGATTGAACTCCCATATCGGAGAAAGGTATATGTGATTGATTCGGGAGGAGTTCTGCGTTTTGGCCAAGAAGAATGGAAGCAACGGGAGCCGTTTGAGGTGGGAAAGCAAATTGTCGTACCGTTTTTGAAGGGGAAAGGAATTTCCAAAATTGATGTATTCATTTTATCCCATGCCGACAGCGACCATGTGGAAGGGGCGGAAGAAATATTGGAAGAAATTCGGGCGGAAGAGATTCATGTGTCACCTTCCTCCTTATCCGAACCAGTGATGAAGGAATTATTGGACGTAGCAAAAAAGCAGCGGGTGCCCATCAAAGAACAAATTGCGGGATATTCATGGAAGGATGGGGACGTTTACTTTCAATACCTGTGGCCTCAGGATGCAGAGTATGAAGGGAATAATGATTCCCTGGTTCTTTACATGAAAAAGGGAGGATTTGACGCAATGTTTACGGGGGATTTGGAAGCGGAAGGAGAACGGAAACTGATCGCTTTATATCCGACGCTGCCCGAATTGGATTTGCTGAAAGCGGGGCATCATGGAAGCAGGACATCAAGCAGCGAAGAATTTGTTGAACGGTTCCGGCCGGCGCTTACGATTTTCAGCGCCGGCGAAAACAACCGCTTCGGCCATCCTCATAAGGAAGTGGTGGAACGGTTTCATCAATACGGTTTAAAAACGATGACGACAGGCGACGCGGGCACGATTGAAATCACTGTAAAGAATCAGACGATGAGAGTGACATCAAGCAACAAACAGGAATAAAAAATAGAGTGTAGACGGACATTTGTCTACACTCTATTTTTTAAGAATTACGCAACTGCATCAACAATGATTGCAATAACGAACATTAATACAAAGAAAATGAATGATACCAAGAAGCCTACTCCGGCGTCTACTGCATCATTGCGTTTGCAAGAAGCATTTTCGCCTTCGAATGGATTATGTGTCACATGATTTTCGTTAAGATGTGCCATATGATAACCTCCTACTCAAAAACATTATAAGTCAATAGTGTATAAAAAGCTATATCAGATTGTTGAAATTCTCTTACTTTTCTCTTTCATTTTGACACATTTTATACAAAAAATACAGTTCTTCCTGCAAATCGTGTATACTATTGTTTACGAACAACTTGGAGGTTTGCGAAATGTTTGTGAAAGTATGGAAAGAGATTGAAGACGGGAAGATCGACCCTGTTTATTGCATTTACGGGGAGGAAACGTATTTCATCGATGAAACCATTCAACGCATCAAAAACGCGCTAAGCCGACAGGAAGAAGTGGAAATGACGACATTCGACCTGGAAGAAACGCCGGTCGATTTTGTGATGGAAGAAGCGGATACCTTTCCTTTTCTATCTGAACGGAAACTGATTGTTGCAAGAAATGCAGCCTTTTTGAAACCTGCCGAAAAAGGGGCGGAAAAAATCGACCATGACTTGAAGCGTCTGGAAAACTGGCTAAAGAACCCTTCCGATTTTGCGGTGACGATCTTTACAGCACCATATGAAAAACTGGACGAACGGAAAAAAATTACAAAGCTCATGAAGGAAACAACCGTCATGCTTCACGCAGAATCCCTCGATGACAAAGATTTGGCGGTCTGGATCCGTAGCGAGGCCGCAAGATGGGGGAAAACGATTGAAGATGAAGCGTTGGACAAGCTCGTTGAAATGGTCGGGGAAAATATGAACCAGCTTCAAATGGAGATTGAGAAATTGGCCCTTTATTTGGGAGAAGAAAACAACATTACAAAAGATGTGGTGGAAGATCTTGTCGCCAAAACCCTTGAACATGATGCGTTTAAAATGCTGAATGCCTATTTTGCCCGCAATGTTTCGGAAGCGCTGCAAATCTATCATGATTTATTGCGGCAAAAAGAAGAGCCGATCAAATTGGTAGGTTTGCTTGCAAACAACATCAGAACGATGAACAGCGTCTATTATCTTCATAAAAAAGGGTACCCGCCAGCCCATATTTCAAAACAATTAAAAATCCATCCTTACAGGGTAAAGCTGATGCTGGAAAGAAAGGACCGGCCAACGGAAGAGCGGTTGCTGAAAGCGCTAAATGAGCTTGCTGAAATCGATCTGCAATTGAAAACGGCCGGGGGAAACAGGGAAAGATATTTGGAAATGTTCTTAATGAAAAGCCTGTAGAAGGCATATAAAAAAGAAATTAGGCTATCATACTGCGGCCTAATTTCTTTTTGGAAGCATGATCATGCCAAGAAAAAAGATCAATTGTCGTAAGAACAATTGATCTTTTTATTTTAGTTCGCTTTCGCTAATTTTTTTGCAAGGCGAGATTTTTTGCGGGCTGCCGTATTTTTATGGATGATTCCTTTGCTTGCAGCTTTGTCAAGAGCTTTAGATGCTAAAACCACCAATTCTTGAGCGTTTTCAGATTTGTTTGCGATAGCTTGTTCCGCTTTTTTCACTGCTGTGCGCATTGCTGATTTTGCAGAAGAATTTGCAGCATTAGCTTTTTGGCTAGTTTTCACGCGTTTGATTGCTGATTTAATATTTGGCATTTTTTCACCTCCTAAACCAACGAGATGACAATTTCTCTAAAACTTTTGTCAATACAACAAAAAACATTATACAAAAGGATACCTATAATTGCAATACATAACTAAAGAATATTTACTTGACAGAATGACCATGATAGAAAAGAGGTGATTAAAATGCAAGAAACCAACTGGTATCGAACAGACCTGATCGATGAGACGGAAGAGGTCGTCCAACACCAAACGAAACAGCAAAAAGAGAAATTGGATGAGTCGGAAGGTGTCATTTTTGAAGAATATACCGAGAAACGGGTAAAAGTGACAAAAGTGCTTGTCAATAAAGAGGGCTCGAAAGAAATAGGAAAAAAAGAGGGGCAATATATCACTTTGACGGTTCCCTCGCTGAATATTGAAGATCATGAGGGAATGGAGCAGCTGGAACAATCCTTCCTCAAATACATTGATGAAATTCATCAAGACATTCCGCTGACGAAGGAAAGCAAAGTATTGGTCATCGGTCTTGGAAACAGAACGATTACCCCGGATGCCATCGGTCCATTAACGATTGATGCCATGCAGGCAAGACAGTTGGAAAACCATGTCGAACAATTCATTTTATACGCCCCTGGAGTTACGGGACAAACGGGCTTTGAAACAAGCGAATTTGTCCATGCGCTGACTGAAAAAATCCGCCCGGACCTGGTGCTCGCCATCGACGCATTGGCGACTAGGGGATCTTCCAGATTATGCAAAACCATTCAAATTACAAATACCGGCATCCATCCGGGTTCGGGCGTCGGGAATCAACGGGCTGAAATCTCTAAGGAAGTATTGGGGGTGCCCGTTACAGCGATCGGGGTTCCGACGGTGGTGGATGCGACAGTCATCATTGCGGATGCGGTGGATAAAGTTTTTCGTTCCATTGCGACAAAAATCCAGGAAAAAGACAGACCTTCCGGAAAACTTTCTGTCACAACATGGACTTCCGACACGGAAGGGGAAGTCGATTTAAATCTTGTACGGCCGATATTCGGCGAATGGTCGACCTGGTCGAAAGCGGAACGGAGACAATTGTTCGAAGAAGTGCTTTTATCCGATTCCCAAAGATTAATCGTCACTCCTAAAGAAGTGGACCTTTGGATGACGAAATATTCAACATTGATCAGCAATTGCCTCTTCCAATGGATAGAGAATAGAGTCAACCAGTTCTAAAAATTCTCTTCCTTCCATATCGTAGTGGAAGGAGAGGATGCTATGGTAAGAAAAATTAAAGGACTTGTATTCACGCTGCTGTTCTTTTTCTCGTTACCGATTGTGATAGGACTTTTGCCGTTTCCAAACAACGAAAAGTTTGTCCCTGCTGCGCCAGAAGAAAAAATTCTCTTTGCTTCCAATGATTTGGTAGTGTCTGATGTTGCGCCTCCGGCAGACGCTTACAAAGTGCTGCTCGTATTTACCCATTCCCATGAAACTTATAAGCCATTGTTGGAAAACGAAAAGGGAATGGTCGCCGTGTATGACAGCAAAACAAATTTATTTTCGATGCATAAGCTGTTCGAAGATTATTTCCGATTGAACGGGATTTCGGCGAAAACCCTCCAGGTGGATGTAATGGACGTCATGAAGCAAAAAGGAAAGGGTTTTCATGAAGCATATAAAACGGCTAGGCCTTATATTGCCGAAGAATTAAAGAACAATCATTATGATTTGATTCTGGATATTCATCGGGATTCCACTTCCCGCAATAAAACGACCGTTGTCCATAAAGACGTTTCCTATGCAAAAGCGTCTTTTGTCATCGGCGCGGAGAATCCGAACTATAAGCATAATAAAGCGGTTGCCCAATCCATCAGCAATGCCATGAATCAAATCATCCCCAATATTTCCAAAGGAATTATTGAGAAAAAAGGGACCGGAGTGGATGGAGTTTATAACCAGGACCTGGCGAAGGAATTCGTTTTAATTGAAATCGGGGGAATCGACAATACTGAAGATGAGGTGTACCGGACGGCTGCGGTACTGGCCCAGGCGGTGGCAAACGGCTTGGCCCGAAAATAATTTTCATTTCTTTCTTGTAGCGTTTAAGTTTCATAATTAAACGCTATTTTTTTGTATATTGAAGAATTTTGTATTCCTTTATTTACTACACTTGTTTATTATTGTGCTTTCGTTATACTTCATAGTATAATTCAACTTAGTTTATCATTTTTTGTATAATCATTTGGGAAAAATCTAAAATCAATTTTGATAGAGAAAGGTTAAGCCTCCTGCGATATGGACAAGCCCGTCGCATGGAGGCATTTGTTAGGAGTGGAGATATGAATCGCGAAGAACGATTAGAACGCCAAAAACGCATCAGAAACTTTTCCATTATCGCCCATATCGACCATGGGAAATCCACGTTGGCGGACCGCATTTTGGAAAAAACGCAGGCATTAACCGAAAGGGAAATGAAAGATCAGCTGCTGGATTCCATGGACATTGAACGGGAACGGGGAATTACCATTAAATTAAATGCCGTTCAATTAAAATACAAGGCAAAAGACGGAAACGTATATATTTTTCATTTGATTGACACTCCGGGGCATGTCGATTTCACTTATGAGGTGTCCAGAAGTTTGGCTGCTTGCGAAGGGGCCATTTTGGTCGTGGATGCCGCGCAGGGAATCGAGGCTCAGACGCTTGCGAATGTTTATCTGGCGCTCGATAACGATTTGGAGATTTTGCCGGTCATCAATAAAATCGATTTGCCCGCGGCAGACCCTGAAAAAGTGCGCAAAGAAATTGAAGATGTGATAGGGCTGGATGCGGAAGATGCGGTGCTGGCGAGCGCGAAAGCCGGCATCGGGATCGATGAGCTGTTGGAGCAAATCGTGGAAAAGATTCCGGCGCCTTCCGGAGATCCGGACGAACCGCTGCAGGCGCTGATTTTTGACTCTTATTATGATTCCTACAAAGGCGTTGTCGTATTGGTAAGGGTTGTCAACGGCACGGTCAAGCCCGGAGATAAAATCCGCTTTATGGCGACAGGTGCGGAATATGAAGTGGTCGAAGTCGGGGTACATACACCGAAAGTCGTGCCTATGGAGGAATTGACGGTTGGAGATGTCGGATACATTACCGCTTCGATTAAAAATATCAGTGACACGAATGTCGGCGATACGATCACCCATGCGGACCGTCCGGCGAAAGAGCCGCTTCCGGGTTACCGGAAATTGAATCCGATGGTGTTCTGCGGCCTTTATCCGATTGATACGGCCAAATACAACGATTTGCGGGATGCGTTGGAAAAATTGGCGCTGAACGATTCCGCATTACAGTTCGAACCGGAAACTTCCCAGGCCCTGGGCTTCGGATTCCGCTGCGGCTTTTTGGGCCTCTTGCATATGGAAATTGTCCAGGAACGCCTTGAGAGGGAGTTCAATCTCGATCTGATCACAACTGCGCCATCGGTAATCTATGAAGTGCAGCTTACGGATGGCACAAAGGTGAAGGTGGACAATCCATCGTTGATGCCGCCGACCCAAAAAATTGACCAAGTGCTGGAACCGTATGTGAGGGCGACCATTATGGTGCCGAATGATTATGTTGGCGCTGTCATGGAATTGTGCCAGAGAAAGCGCGGCACTTTTATCAATATGGATTACCTGGATACAACGCGCGTCAGCCTGATTTATGAAATGCCTCTTTCTGAAATCGTGTATGATTTCTTCGATCATTTGAAATCCAGTACGAAAGGTTATGCTTCTTTTGACTATGAATTGATTGGCTACAAGCCATCCAAACTTGTAAAAATGGATATTTTGATAAATGGGGAAAAGGTGGACGCTTTGAGCTTTATTGTCCATCGCGACTTTGCATATGAACGGGGAAAAGCCCTTGTGGAAAAGTTGAAAGATCTCATTCCTCGCCAGCAATTCGAAGTGCCTGTGCAAGCGGCCATCGGAACGAAAATTATCGCCCGTTCAACAATCAAGGCGCTGCGCAAAAACGTCTTGGCAAAATGTTATGGCGGCGACATTTCGCGGAAACGCAAGCTTCTTGAAAAACAAAAAGAAGGGAAAAAGCGGATGAAACAAGTCGGTTCCGTTGAAATCCCTCAGGAAGCGTTTATGGCCGTCTTGAAAATGGATGATGAAAATAAAAAATGACGATCGGCTGAACGAAGACGAAGTGGATCCGCATGGGGATTCACTTCGTTTTTCTTTGAATTTTACGGATGAAAATGTACAATAGTTAGATAATAATAGGAAAGAAGGGATCGAATGGTTCGGGGGGTTTACATCCATATTCCTTTCTGCCACCAAATCTGCAATTACTGCGATTTCAATAAAGTATATTTTCGCAATCAGCCGGTCGATGAATATATCGAAGCGGTGGGGAAAGAGATTGCGATGGCTTTGAATCGATCGCCGGAACAGTTTTCAAATATAGAAACGATCTATTTGGGGGGCGGCACTCCGACAGCCCTTTCACCAAGCCAACTCGAACGTCTTCTTGAACTGATTGGCGGACATTTGACAACCGACGTGATGGAATTTACCGCAGAAGCTAACCCGGACGAGCTCACCATCGAGAAATTAAAGGTCTTAAAAAACGGGGGAGTAAACCGCTTGAGCCTGGGGGTTCAATCTTTTGACGAACAGCTCCTCCGCCGGCTCGGCAGAACCCATACGATTGATCAAGTTTATCGTTCAATTGACGATGCATTCAAAGCGGGATTTGAAAATATCAGCATCGATTTGATGTATGGGCTTCCGGGGCAGTCGGACGGACAGTGGGAAGACACCCTGGAAAAGGCCCTTGCATTGAATTTGCCCCACTATTCCGCCTATTCACTGATTGTGGAGCCCAAAACGGTTTTCTACATACAATACATGAGGGGAAAGCTCCATTTGCCGGAAGAAGAAACAGAGGCGAAAATGTATGAGATGTTGATGGACAAAATGGAAATGAATGGGCTCCATCAATATGAAATCAGCAATTTCGCAAAGGACGGCTATCAATCCATCCACAATAAAATTTATTGGGATAATGACGAATATGCCGGTTTTGGTGCCGGGGCCCACGGGTATATCAAAGGCATACGCTACTCCAATCATGGTCCGATCAAAAAATATTTGCAAGCGGTCAATATGGGACAATTGCCGATTCTCCATCAACATGAAGTGACCTTAATGGAAAAATGCGAAGAAGAAATGTTTTTGGGGCTTCGGAAAAATGAAGGGGTTTCCTTCGAACGCTTCGAACAGAAAATGGGCTTTTCCATGAAAGAAAAATATGGAGGCATTATCAGCAAACTGGTCAATGAAGGATTGCTGACGGAAGATGAGGGAAGGATAAGGTTGACGAAAAAAGGGCGCTTTTTGGGCAATGAGGTGTTTCGGCAATTTTTATTGTGCGAGTAGGTTATTTCATTGACACCAATTCATTGTTTTGTTAATTTAATTATAGCATTAGCACTCTCTGCAAACGAGTGCTAACAGAGGTGGTTTTATGTTAACTGAGCGTCAATTGCAAATTTTGCGGGTAATTGTTGATGATTTTGTTACATCTGCTCAGCCTGTAGGATCACGTCAAATTTCAAAGAAAAAAGGAATCAATTATTCACCTGCCACAATCCGCAATGAAATGGCGGATTTGGAGGAACTTGGATATTTAGAAAAAACGCATGTGTCTTCAGGACGCATTCCTTCCGAAAAAGGATACCGTTATTACGTTGACCATTTGTTGCAACCAATGCGCATGTCCGTCGAAGAGATTCAAATGATACAATCCGTCTTTGAAAAACAGAAGGTCGAAGTTGAGCAAATTATCTGGGAAGCCGCAAGCATTCTTTCCGATTTGACAAATTATACGGCAATCTTATTGGGCCCAAGCGTAACGGATCATCGCGTCAAGCGTTTCCAAATTATTCCTATTTCGAAACAAACAGCTGTCGCAATTATCGTGACAGATATGGGGCATGTAGAAAACAAAGTGATTTCATTGCCTGAAGGCTTTGATTCTTCAGATATAGAAAAAACTGTAAATATATTGAATGAACGTCTTATTGGAGTTCCGTTGATTCACCTTCATACAAAATTGGAAAAAGAAACGTACGAAGTATTAAAACAACATGTCCATATGGCTGATTCCATCATTCAATCGTTGTTAAAAGTTGCATCTGTGGAAAATGATAGTAAAATTTACTTTGGCGGCAAAACAAACATGTTAAATCAGCCAGAGTTCCATGATATTAACAAAGTCCGCCAATTATTGGATCTAATGGACAAAAAGAATCAAGTCATTTCCCTGTTCCAGCCTGTGAAACAGGGAATTACGATCCGCATCGGTTCGGAGAACAACCATGTTGCAGTGGTAAACTGCAGCGTCATCACGGCCACTTATTCTGCCGGGGAAGATCATAACGGCGCCATTGCCATTATCGGTCCGACGCGGATGGATTATAAGCGGGTCGTCACACTGCTCGACGTGGTAAGAAAAGGTTTATCGAGAACTTTATCGGAAAAAATTGAATGATGGACAGTAAGGAGGATTATCAGTGTCCGAAACGACTGAAAACAAGAGCAAACAGGAAGAAACATTAGAGAAAGTCGAAACTGCTGATGAAACAGCAGCTGCAAATGAAGAAAAAGCTGAAACTTCCAAAGCTGATAATTCCGCTCTTGCCGGAGAAAACATCGAGGAAGCGGCGGATAAAGCGGATGAAAACAGTTCTTCGGAAGAGCTTTCGACGGAAGAATATACAGTGAAAATTGCCGAGTTGGAAGCAAAAATAGCGGAGCATGAAGATCGGTATTTAAGGCTGAGAGCCGACTATGAAAACTTGCGGAGACGCAGCCAGCTTGATTTGCAGGCGGCTGAAAAATACCGCGCCCAAAGTCTTCTAACGGATTTGTTGCCGATTATTGACAATTTTGAACGGGCGCTTGAGGTAAAAGTGGAGTCCGAAGATGCAAAAGCATTATATAAAGGGATAGAGATGGTCTATCACGCTTTGATCGAAGCGGTGAAAAAAGAAGGCCTGGAAGTGATTCCGGCTGTGGGCGAACCGTTCGATCCGAATGTCCATCAGGCAATCATGCAAGAGTCCGATTCCGAAAAGGAATCCGGCATTGTGCTGAAAGAATTGCAAAAAGGATATAAGTTGAAAGACCGTGTATTAAGACCATCCATGGTTTCTGTAAATGAATAAGAATTTCAAATTTGTGTGTGAAATAGGAGGCAAAATTGAATATGAGTAAAATCATTGGTATTGACTTAGGTACGACAAACTCTGTGGTAGCCGTATTGGAAGGCGGAGAACCAAAAATCATTCCAAACCCTGAAGGAAACCGTACCACTCCTTCCGCTGTCGCATTTAAAAATGGCGAACGCTTTGTAGGGGAAGTGGCAAAACGGCAAGCCATTACAAACCCGAATACAATCCTTTCCATCAAATCTCACATGGGAACTGACTACAAAGTAAAAGTTGAAGATAAAGAATACACTCCTCAAGAAATTTCTGCAATGATTTTACAATATTTGAAAAGCTATGCCGAAGACTACTTAGGCGAAAAAGTAACGAGAGCGGTTATTACGGTTCCTGCCTACTTCAATGATGCCCAACGCCAGGCGACAAAAGATGCCGGCCGCATTGCCGGATTGGAAGTGGAGCGGATTATCAACGAGCCGACTGCCGCTGCGCTTGCTTACGGTTTGGATAAATTGGAAGAGGATCAAAAAATCTTGGTGTTCGACCTCGGTGGCGGTACATTTGACGTTTCCATCCTTGAACTTGGCGACGGAGTATTCGAAGTGCTTGCCACTGCCGGCGATAATAAACTCGGCGGCGACGACTTCGACAAAAAAATCATGGATTATTTGATTGAAGAATTCAAAAAAGAACATGGCATCGATTTATCAAAAGATAAAATGGCCTTGCAACGCTTGAAAGATGCCGCGGAAAAAGCGAAAAAAGAATTATCAAGCGTAACGTCTACACAAATTTCATTGCCATTCATCACAGCCGGTCCAGAGGGTCCTTTGCACCTTGAAACTACTTTAACCCGCGCGAAATTTGAAGAGCTTACAAGAGATTTGGTGGAACGCACAATGGGTCCTGTCCGCCAGGCGCTTTCTGATGCCGGTTTGACAGCAAAAGACATCGATAAAGTCATCCTTGTCGGAGGTTCGACGCGCATTCCGGCCGTTCAGGAAGCGGTGAAACGCGAAACTGGACATGAGCCTCATAAAGGTGTCAACCCGGATGAAGTGGTGGCGATGGGTGCGGCCATCCAGGCAGGCGTGATTTCCGGCGAAGTGAAAGATATCGTGCTTTTGGACGTAACACCGCTTTCATTGGGTATCGAAACGATGGGCGGCGTCTTTACAAAATTGATTGAACGCAATACAACCATTCCGACATCCAAATCGCAAATTTTCACAACTGCCGCTGACAACCAAACAACTGTAGACATTCACGTTCTGCAAGGTGAACGTCCAATGGCTGCAGACAACAAAACATTGGGCCGTTTCCAATTAACGGACATTCCACCTGCTCCACGCGGTGTTCCGCAAATCGAAGTTACATTCGACATTGACAAAAACGGAATCGTATCTGTGCGTGCGAAAGACCTTGGAACAGGAAAAGAACAAAAAATCGTTATCCAATCCAACTCCGGCTTAACAGAAGAAGAAATCCAGCGCATGATCAAAGAAGCGGAAGAAAACGCCGAAGCGGATAAAAAACGAAAAGAAGAAGCGGAACTTCGCAATGAAGCGGATCAATTAGTGTTCCAAGTGGATAAAACATTCAAAGATTTGGGCGATAAAATCACTGAAGATGAAAAGAAATCTGTAACAGAAGCGAAAGAAGAACTATCCAAAGCCTTAAAAGAAGGTTCTATCGATGACATCAAGTCTGCAAAACAAAAACTTGAAGGCGTTCTTCAGCCATTGCTTGTAAAAGTTTATCAGCAAGCCGCGCAACAGGCGCAAGGAAGCCAAGATAACCAGGGAGAAGGCAAAAAAGACGACGGTGTAGTGGATGCAGACTTTGAAGAAGTAAAAGATGATAAATGATTAAAAATTGTTAATTCGCCATGTTGATAAAAGGAAAGGCGGTTCCATCCAGAGCACCCACCAACCCTCCTTCGCAACCCGCCTTTCCCCTTCTTTATCAACATGGCTTGTCATATTCATGAACTGTTCGTTGTTTGAATAGATGGTTCGGATGAAGTCAAAGCCGTTATTGGTCTTTGACTTTTTCCATGAATAGGGGACAATTGTTGGCAAACTTCAAGATTACGCAGTTTTCGCGCACGCTTCCAAAAATGTGGAATTAATAAGAAGCGGTGCGGCAAGGACAAAATCATAATCGAAAGTTTGAAAGAACTTTCACTATTATTTCAGCATATATGATAAAATAGACCTTATGTAAAAGAGAGCGAGTGTGAGGTATGAAACGCGATTATTATGAAGTCCTTGGCGTCAGCAAAGATGCCACTAAGGATGAAATAAAGAAGGCATATCGGAAATTATCGAAAAAATACCATCCCGACCTCAACAAAGAACCTGATGCCGCCGAAAAATTCAAAGAAATCAATGAAGCCTACGAAGTGTTAAGCGATGACCAAAAGCGCGCCCAATATGACCGATTCGGCCATGCCGGCGTAAATGGACAAGGCGGCTTTGGCGGCGGAGGAGGATTCGGCGATTTTGGAGACTTCGGAGGTTTTGGAGGTTTCGGCGGCTTTGAAGATATCTTCGACAGTTTCTTTGGCGGTTCAAGACGAAGAAAAGATCCGAATGCACCGCGTAAAGGGGACGACTTGCAATTCCGCATGAACATTTCTTTCGAAGATGCGGTATTTGGTAAACAGACGGAAATTGAAATTCCTCGCGAAGAAGAATGTGAAACATGCCACGGAACAGGAGCAAAACCTGGAACAAGTCCAAAAACATGCGACAGATGTAACGGTACAGGACAAATCAGTCAAACAATTGACACACCATTGGGCCGTATTGTCAATCGACGAACTTGTGGCCACTGCCACGGAACTGGTAAAATAATTGTTGAAAAATGTACGGTCTGCGGCGGAAAAGGAAGAGTGAAAAAACGGAAGAAAATTAAAATTACCATCCCTGCCGGTATCGATGACGGCCAACAATTGCGCGTGGCCGGCCAAGGGGAACCGGGCATCAACGGCGGCCCTCCAGGGGATCTATATATTGTTTTCAGTGTTGGCAAACATCCATACTTCGTACGAAAAGGCGACGATATTTACTACGATCTGAAAATTACCTTCCCGCAGGCGGCGTTGGGTGATGAGATTGAAGTTCCGACAATCTATGGAAAAGTGAAACTTAGAATACCGCCTGGCACTCAATCCGGCGCCCAATTCCGAATCAAAGATAAAGGCGTAAAAAATATCCATGGCTACGGCAAGGGACACCAATACGTGAATGTCATAGTGGTTACGCCAACAAACTTAACAGAACGCCAGAAACAATTGCTCCGTGAATTCGCCGAAATCAGCGGCGATATTCCGGAAGAACAAGGAAGTTCTTTATTTGACAAGATAAAAAAAACGTTCAAAGGTGAATCAAAATAAAGAATGAAGAGGAAAAATTGGAGTGTGATTGCAAGTGAAATGGACTGAATTATCGGTGCTGACGACAAATGAAGCGGTTGAAGCCGTTTCGAATATCTTCCATGAAGCTGGGGCAAGCGGAGTGGTGATTGAAGATTCATCAGAAATCGTGAAAAATCGTGAAAATCAATTCGGGGAAATCTACGAGCTCAATCCGGACGATTATCCGGCCGAAGGGGTGATCGTCAAAGCCTACCTTCCTGCTTCCAGCTTCCTGGNGGAAACCATCGAGGAGATCAAACTTGCAATCNCCAACTTGAAAAATTTCAATATCAATATCGGCAAAAATATATTGACCACTTGTGAAGTGAACGAAGAGGATTGGGCGACGTCATGGAAGCAATACTATCATCCGGTCAAAGTTTCAGAGCGGTTCACCATTGTCCCTACATGGGAAGATTACGAGCCGAAAAATTCGGATGAAATCATTATTGAACTGGATCCCGGAATGGCTTTTGGCACAGGCACCCATCCAACGACCGTGATGTGTCTGCAGGCATTGGAAAAATTGGTGAAGCCTGGAGATATCGTGATTGACGTAGGCACCGGTTCGGGAGTTCTATCCATCGGAGCCGCGCTGTTGGGAGCCGGTAAAGTGATTGCGCTTGATTTGGATCCGATTGCGGTCAAGGCGGCAACCGAGAACGTCAAATTAAATGATGTAGACAAGATTGTGGAAGTCCATGAAGGAAATTTATTGGATAAGGTTGAAACGAGGGAAGCGGATATTGTTGTCGCAAACATTTTGGCTGAAGTGATTGTGACGTTTACCGATGATGCCTATGCAGTACTGAAACCGGGCGGAACATTTATCACTTCCGGAATCATCAGGGCAAAAAAAGAAGAAGTGAAAAGCGCCCTTGAAAAATCGGGATTTGCCGTTGAAGAAGTTCTGATGTTGGAAGATTGGGTATCCATCATTGCGAAAAAATAATTTTCGGAGTTGTCGGCAAGGCAACTCCTTCTTTTAGGAGGACGGAATGCAGCGATATTTTATCAACGAACCTTTTAACGGACAGAAGCAGATAACGATTGTCGGCGAACCGGCCCATCACATCACGAAAGTCATGCGCATGAAAAAAGGGGATCGAATCGTTGTTGTCAACGACGGCACCGCTTATGTGTGCTCGATTCTTTCCGTCGGGCAGGAAGTGGTCGCGGAACAAACGGGTGAAACGGTTCCTTCCACGGAAATGCCCGTTCAAGTGGATATTGCCTGCGGATTGCCAAAGGGGGACAAGCTGGAATTCATTGCCCAAAAAGGGACGGAATTGGGCATGCATGCATTAATCCCTTTTGTGGCAGAACGTTCCATTGCGAAATGGGATGAAAAAAAGAGCGGCCGGAAAATCGAACGATTGTCCAAAATTGCGCAGGAAGCGGCGGAACAGTCCCAACGGACGTTTGTCCCGCTGATTTCGCCACCTCTTTCATTCCGACAACTGCTGGAATCCTTTTCATCTTATGATGCAGTGTTCGTGGCTGATGAGGAAGAGGCCAAGGGGAAGCGCACAAGATTTGCGGAACAGCTGAAAAAAGTGTATGATAGTGAGTCGAAGTCGATTTTATTTATTTTTGGGCCAGAAGGCGGAATTTCAAGGAAAGAAATCGAGGCCATGAAGGAACATGGAGCCATGCCTGTTGCTTTAGGCCCAAGAATCTTGCGGGCAGAAACGGCGCCTTTATATGTGCTTTCTGCCATATCCTATGAATTTGAATGAAAGAGGTGTACTGCCTTGCAAACGGTGGCATTTCACACGTTAGGCTGCAAAGTCAACCATTACGAAACCGAGGCCATTTGGCAATTGTTTAAACAACATGGCTATCAACGTGTCGATTTTGAAGAGCAAGCAGACGTTTATGTGATAAATACATGTACGGTTACAAATACAGGGGATAAAAAATCCCGTCAAGTGATTCGCAGAGCCATCCGCAAAAATCCGGATGCGGTCATTTGCGTGACAGGCTGCTATGCGCAAACATCGCCCGCGGAAATTATGGAAATCCCGGGTGTGGACATCGTGGTCGGTACGCAGGATCGGGCAAAAATGCTTGATTATATTGAACAGTACCGCAAAGAGAGACAGCCGATCAATGCCGTACATAACATTATGAAAAACCGTGTCTTTGAAGAATTGGATGTCCCGTATTTCACGGACCGTACCCGCGCTTCATTAAAAATACAGGAAGGATGCAACAACTTCTGCACCTTCTGCATTATTCCATGGGCAAGGGGTCTCATGCGCTCCCGCGATCCGCAGGCGGTCATCAAACAGGCTCAGGCTTTGGTGGATGCGGGGTATTTGGAAATTGTGCTGACAGGCATCCATACCGGCGGCTATGGCCAAGACTTCAAAGATTACAATCTGGCACAGCTGCTTCGTGACATTGAAGCGAATGTGAAAGGCATCAAACGGTTGCGCATTTCATCCATTGAAGCATCCCAGATTACAGACGAAATCATTGATGTTTTGCGCGAATCCAATATCATTGTCCGCCATTTGCACATCCCGCTTCAATCCGGTTCCGATACGGTATTGAAACGCATGCGCCGAAAATATACAATGGCGTTCTTTGCGGAAAGATTAAATAAAGTCAGAGAAGCGTTGCCCAATGTCGCGATTACATCCGATGTGATTGTCGGGTTTCCGGGGGAAACGGAAGAAGAGTTTATGGAAACGTACAACTTTGTGAAGGAATATAAATTTGCGGAACTGCACGTGTTTCCATACTCCAAACGGACAGGAACGCCGGCTGCAAGAATGGAAAACCAAATTCCTGAAGAAGTGAAAAATGAGCGGGTGCATCGCCTGATTCAATTGAACGACCAATTGGCGAAAGAATATGCTTCCCAATTTGAAGGGGATGTTTTGGAAGTCATTCCGGAAGAACACGCAAAAGAGTTTGGTCCAAACATGCTGTCAGGATATACGGACAATTATCTGCGGGTAGTGTTTGAAGGGCCGGCGGATTTGATTGGGAAATTGGTGAAAGTGAAAATTACAAAATCCGGTTATCCATACAATGAGGGCCAATTTGTGCGCGTGTTGGAAGAGCAAATGCAATGATGGATTGTGTCCAGTGGCTGCCGAAGGCCGTTTGTGGCTTCGGCAGCTTTTTGTTTGGATTGGCTGTTTTCAATTTTCACCTTAAAATGATAAAATTTCGTATGTTATCATAAGCAAAAATCGATCAAAATAAATCACTGAAAAAGGGGCGCTGTCGATGGCAACGAATTATGCTGCATTCATTGACCATACTCTGCTCAAGCCGGATGCGACAAAAGAGCAGATAAAACAATTATGCGAGGAAGCAAAAAAATATGGATTCGCATCGGTTTGCGTCAATCCATATTGGGTAAAGTACTGTAAACGTTTCCTGGAAGGTGCGAATGTCAAAGTTTGCACGGTCGTCGGCTTTCCTCTCGGAGCAACGACAACGGAGACGAAAGTTTTTGAAACAAAACAGGCAATTGAAAACGGCGCCGATGAGATCGACATGGTCATCAATATAGGGCTCCTTAAGACGCGTGATTATGAACGGGTGAAGGAAGAGATCCGTCAAGTGGTGGATGCCGCGGCGGGCAGATTGGTCAAAGTGATTATTGAAACTTGCCTGTTAACGGAGGAAGAAAAAGTTAAAGCATGTCAATTGGCGGTGGAAGCCGGCGCGGCATTCGTTAAAACCTCTACCGGTTTTTCAACGGCGGGGGCGACAGCGGAAGATGTGGCGCTGATGCGCAAAACCGTTGGAGAGCAAATTGGCGTGAAAGCTTCAGGCGGAATCAGAAGTTTTGTTGATATGAAGAAAATGATCGAGGCCGGTGCGGAACGTATTGGTACAAGCAGCGGCGTCAAAATAATAAATGAAACATTGTAGTTTTTTACTATTGACTTCCATTTTACATTACGATATACTTTTCAGGTACACATTAAAACGCATGTTTACCGTGTATTGACGTGTGTTCGGAAGGAGGGATAAGGAATGACTAAAACGATCGTAAGAAAAAACGAGACACTTGAAGATGCTCTTCGCCGTTTCAAANGAACAGTATCTAAAAACGGTACAATCCAAGAATACAGAAAACGCGAATATTATGAAAAACCAAGCGTAAGACGCAAGAAAAAATCTGAAGCTGCACGTAAACGTAAGTGGTAGTCTAATTAATGTCCATTAATTAAATTATCCCTTCGTTCGTAACACGCGTAAGATACACTTCAGCCAATAACGCCCCAGTATTTGATTGAAAACTCAAATACNGGGGTTTTATTTTTGCCGGTTCCAACGCAAGAGATTTTACAAAGGTTTGACAAATATGCATGAGGAATCCCGGAGAATTTTCAGGTACAATATAGATAAGCAGAAATATGAAAAATTTGAAACATTTTTTACACTTTGTTCGTATAGCTATTAACAATGTTTTGAAGGGAAGGAGGGGGAACATGGGTAAGCCAGGCATTTTGCGGTGGATTTTTGTTTTTGCGGCTCTATTTTTCTTATGGCCTACAGGCGCTTTTGCAAAAGAAAAAGTATACCACATTCCAATCGACCATGAAATCGACCAGGGGGTTTTGCAATTTTTAAAACGCTCCTTTCAAGAAGCAACTGAAAACAAAGCGCGTGCAATCATATTGGAATTACATACCCCTGGGGGCTATGTGGATGTTGCGTATGATATCGGCAAATTAATGGATGAAACACCGACAAAAATTATTGCTTTTATTAACTCCAGGGCTCTTTCGGCCGGGGCATATCTTGCACTTCATGCGGATGAGATTTATATGACGCCCAATGCAACAATGGGGGCGGCGCAAATTATTGATTTGAATGGAAATGCCGCAAGCGAGAAAGCAAATAGCGCATGGATCAAGAACATGCAGGCAGCAGCAGAGTCAGCCAACCGGAATCCCCTTTATGCCCGGGCGATGGCGGATGCCAGCGCGGATTTGCCCGAAATGAATAGCCCTAAGGGAAAACTGCTGACTTTAACAGCAAATGAAGCCTATCAGGTGAAGTATTCCGATGGTACAGTCCAAAATCTGGAGGAACTGCTGGCGGAAACGGGGCTGGAAGGCAGCGACGTTTCGACGGTTCATGAAACCTTTTTTGATAAGCTCGCAAGGTTTTTGACAAACCCCGTTGTGGTAACACTATTATTGACGATTGCCGCCCTGGGTTTGGCCATCGAACTGTTTTCGCCCGGATTTGGAGTGCCGGGAACAATCGGCATCATTTCATTGACATTGTTTTTCTTCGGCCATATCGTTTCCGGATTGGCAGGTTTTGAAACGCTCATTCTCTTTATCATCGGATTTGTTTTGTTGATCACCGAGCTTATTGTTCCCGGAGGTGTTTTAGGCGTCATAGGCGGTGCGCTCATGGTCATCAGCCTTTTATTTGCCGGCAAAAGCGTCGTTCACATGGCTTACTCGATTATCATAGCATTGGCGATTGCCATAATAGGAATGGTGATATTAGTGAAGTTTTTCGGAAAGAACCTGCATCTCTTTAGTAAACTCGTATTGAAGGATGCTACAACGTCGGAAGAAGGTTATGTATCCAATGTCAACCGCATTGATTTGATCGGGAAAGAAGGAATTACGCTCACCCCATTGCGCCCTTCCGGAACGGTTTTGATAAATGATGAACGAATCGATGTGGTTTCGGAAGGAAATTATATTGATGCCGACAAAAAAGTGAGAGTCATTGAAGTGGAAGGCTCGCGCATTGTTGTAAGAGAAATCAAAGAGAAAGAGGGAGAAAAAGAATGATGTTTATGGATGGAGTCTTCATCTCGACGATTATTGGCCTGGTTTTATTGATTATTGTTCTCGCGGTATTCTTTACATTTGTGCCGGTTGGCCTGTGGATCAGCGCTTTGGCAGCGGGTGTCCGCGTCAGCATTTTGACGTTGATCGGGATGCGCTTGCGCCGCGTTATTCCGGGAAGAATTGTCAATCCGTTGATTAAGGCGCATAAAGCGGGATTGGATGTGACAATCAACCAATTGGAATCCCATTACTTGGCCGGCGGTAACGTCGATCGGGTGGTGAATGCGTTAATTGCGGCGCATCGCGCTAACATCGAGCTGTCTTTTGAACGGGCGGCGGCCATCGACTTGGCAGGACGCGATGTATTGGAAGCGGTTCAAATGTCCGTTAATCCGAAAGTCATCGAAACTCCGTTCATTGCAGGGGTTGCCCTCAATGGGATTGAAGTAAAAGCGAAAGCGAGAATTACTGTGCGCGCCAACTTGGACCGTCTTGTCGGCGGTGCCGGTGAGGATACAGTGATTGCGCGTGTAGGGGAAGGTATCGTCAGCACAATCGGTTCCAGCGAATCCCATTCGAAAGTGTTGGAGAATCCGGACTTGATTTCCCAAACGGTATTGAAAAAAGGATTGGATGCCGGAACTGCATTTGAAATTTTATCCATCGATATTGCCGATGTGGATATCGGCAAAAACATCGGTGCCGAACTTCAAATCGAGCAGGCGCAGGCGGACAAAAACATCGCCCAGGCGAAGGCGGAAGAGCGCCGTGCGATGGCCGTGGCGAAAGAACAGGAAATGGTGGCAAGAACCCAGGAAATGAAAGCGAAAGTGGTGGAAGCGGAAGCGCAAATCCCGCTTGCGATTGCGGAAGCTTTGCGTTCCGGAAATATGGGCATTATGGATTATATGAACTATAAAAACATCGAAGCGGACACGAAAATGAGAGATTCCATTGCAAACGTCACAAAGAATCAGCAAGAGCAATAAGGTGATGCTCCTCCGGAAAGGAGTGTGAATATTTGGAAGCATTAATATTATTCATTATATTTGGGCTTATCGGTTCATATCTAAGCAATAAGTCAAAAGGGCAGCAAAAAACGTCCACGCCGCCTATACGGCCGCAAAAGTCCCGGCCGAAAGTGGAGATCAAAACTTTGGACGAATTCGCAAGGGAAATTTATGAGCAATTGAAAGATGAGGCGGCGGAACTGAAAAAAGAAACGGTGCAAAAAGTCGAAATCAAAGAGAAACAGCCGGAAGTTCAGCAACCGGCAAGCCCATCTTCCAAGCAAGCCGTCAAAAAAGAACAGCCAAAGGAGACAACGGTCTTGCCCAAAAAAACGATGCACAGGGAAAAGTCTCCATTGTCCTTCCTGACATCAAAAGAGGCATTGGTGAATGCCGTCATTGCACAGGAAATCTTGGGCCCTCCAAAATCGAAAAAGCGTTAAACAACTCATGTCCTCCCTTTAATGAGCATATACTTGCTCAAAGGGAGGACAGTTTTTTTGAAAAAATTATTCCAGTATGACCCCTTCATTGAAATGCTGAATTGCCGCCAATTACGTATAATCGGTGACTACAAATTTTTGGAAGCATCCGAACATCACTGCAAGTTTTATTATGAAGGTTTTCTCGTGACGATCGAGGCTGGCACAGTACATATCAATGTACTAAAAGACGAGGAAATTTTAGTACATGTTGATGAATTGAAATATTTTGAGATGAAGCGTCAGGTGAATGAGAATGAAATTATACGATAGCCGTCCTGTGGAAATCCGCGTAACCCGCAATGAGAAAGTGCATGAATTTATTCGCCGCCTGCAGGAGAATCGCGTAAAAGTGAAAGAACTGGAATATTTGGACGATGAAGTGCGATTTGAAATTTCCAAAAGAGATGTGGCCGCTGTCCGCAAATTGCGGAAAAAATACCATTTGAAAGTGAAAATACGGTATTTGCAGGAATCAAAAATTTTTCAAAAAACCGGCTGGACCATCGTCGGATTAGCGTTGATGGTAATGATTCCGATCATTTGCTCACAGTTTGTCTGGGATGTGGATGTGGAAGCGGAAACGCCTGAACTCGAGGCAAAAGTGGAAAAAGTGATCAAGGAAAAAATAAAATTGAATCAGCCCTTGTTAAAGCGCCGCCTTGTATCGGATCATGAAATTAGACAAACCATCATGGAAGAAATCCGCGACTTATCCTGGGTCCATATCATCAAAAAAGGAAGCAGCATCACCATTGTTCCCCAACTTGCGCCAATTACGGAAATTAAAAAAAATAAAAGTGACCGGCTCTATCATTTAATTGCCGCTAAAAGCGGAGTCATCACCCATTTCAACATTACCAGCGGCGAGCGCAGAGTGATGCCGAATATGACCGTTTACCAAGGGGATGTTCTTGTATCGGGGGTCATTCAGGTTGGGGAGGAAGAATATTTGGCCGTTGGTGCGAAGGGAGAAGTTTTTGCCGACTATTGGCTAGAAACGAGTTTTGAAATTCCGAGAAAAGTGCAATTTATTTCTGCTACTGAAAGTAAGTGGACGATTGGATTCAAAAATAATGGAGAGAAGGGGAAAGAACAATCGTTACAAGAAGTCAAATTGCCAAAGTGGATTTCAAATTATATCGAAGTCAAAAAAACCCAAAACTATATCTCAACTGTACAAGAACTCTCCGAACAACACATCGACTCATTTATCTTGCCTCTATTGCACGAAAAAATTTTGCAATCGCTGCCTCCAAAAACGAGAATCAAGAAAGAAAATATTTTGCACGTTACATTCGATGATGATAAAGTAAAAGGGAAAGTCCTGTTTTTGGTAAACGAGAATATTGCGAAAGAATATCCTATTGATCAAGGAGATTAGATATGGCGGAAGAAATGACAGAGTTGCATGTGGAAAATCCGAATGAAGCAGTGATGCTTCTTGGAATGGGAGATAAAAATTTAAAGCTCATTGAAGAAACGTTCAACTGCCGCATCATTACCCGCGGAGAAACCATCCAGATCATCGGGGAGGCCGAACAGAAGAAAAAAGCGGCAACCTTATTGAAAGAGCTTTTAAAAGTTATTCGAAAAGGCATCAACATTGATTTGAGGGATGTCGTCAGCGCCATTAAAATGGTGAATAAGGGCACCATCGAATATTTTTCCGAATTGTACAATGCGGAAATAGCGAGAACTTATACAGGGAAGCCGATCCGTGCGAAAACGATTGGTCAATTGCAGTACATAGAGGCCATTCGTTCCCATGAATTAGTTTTCGCTATTGGACCTGCGGGAACAGGAAAAACGTATTTGGCGGTCGTGTTGGCAACACAGGCTTTAAAAAATGGACAGGTCAAGCGGATCATTTTGACACGGCCGGCTGTAGAAGCGGGGGAATCGCTCGGATTTTTGCCGGGGGATTTAAAAGAGAAGGTCGATCCCTATCTTCGGCCGTTATATGATGCGCTTCACGACATTTATGGTACGGAGCATACGCAGCGCCTGATTGAGCGGGGGACAATTGAAATCGCTCCGTTGGCGTACATGAGGGGCCGTACATTGGATGATGCGTTCGTCATTTTGGATGAAGCGCAAAATACAACCCCGATGCAAATGAAAATGTTTTTGACCCGACTCGGTTTCGGTTCCAAAATGGTGATCACCGGTGATAAATCCCAGGTCGATTTGCCAAAGAAAGTGGAATCCGGGCTCATCATCGCCGAACGGGTATTGAAAAATGTGAAGGACATCAATTTTACGTATTTGGAAGCAGGAGATGTTGTAAGGCATCCGCTTGTTTCTAAAATCATTCAAGCCTACAAAGAAGAAGAGCAATAAACATGGAAAGCCGCCAAATATGATGGAAAAATGAGCCGATTGGTGTGATTTTTCTCACATCAATTGACTATTTTTTTCCTATTGAGTTATATGGATATAATATGATTTACTAAAAGAGTAAGATTTTTCTAGGAGGTTATTGAATGAATGAAACAAAGGAAACGAACGAAGTAATTGAAGCGGCGACAATCGAGAAAGTCAATCCATTTCTCTCCGTTTGGATGCATCCCAAGAAAACGGCCCGTTATGTAGTCCAAGAAAAAAGCCTTTTATTTGTATTCTTGATTTTATATTTGGGGTATTTCGGCACATTCTTTTCAAGTTATGATCCGGAAATTTTTCCGGAAATCCCTATTTGGGCGCTTATTTTAATCTCGGTGATTGCTTCTCCATTCATCGCTGTCATCAGTAACGCTTTTTCCGCTTTAGGAATTTGGCTCTTTGGAAAATTGTTTGCGGGAAAAGGAACATACCAGCAAATTTTTAAAGCGATCGCTTTAAGTGCATTGCCGTCCATCGTTTTAATTCCGATTTATCTTCTTTGGTTCTTAATCGATTCAAACAGCTTTTTATATCCTGGAGAAGGATTTTCTTTCTTTTCAATACTCAGCAATCTCGCCATATTTGTTACGTCCATTTGGGCTATTGTCATTTCAATCGCAGCGATTGCCGAAATCCATCAATTTTCAAACTGGAAAGCATTTTTTACACTGCTCCTGTTCACAATCGTTGTAGGTCTTATTATTGGATTCATCGCAATTATTATGGTTTTTTTAATTGGAATTGCCCTATTTATATGAGAAAATCGGTATGGGACTGTCCGAAAAGCCGGTTCATCGGCTTTTGGTACAGCCCATTTTTATTTTTTAAAAATCTATGATATCAATGAAAATCGGAAAAGAAATTGCTAAACTAGGTATATACAGTTTTTGGGGGTACGCTATGGATAAGCATTTGAAAAGTTTGTTGGATATGTTCGGCTTCCGGGTCTTTTTGATTGTCATCCTATTGATTGCCGGAGCTCTGCAGTTTTTCATGATGCTGGGCAATGTTCTTGGAGATACATATGATGTCAAAGCCTTTCAACTGGCACCCGAAACAATCCGGGCCGTTAAAACGGTGGAAGATGTGGAAAAAACGGAAAAAGAGCGGAAAGAAGCGGAGGAAGCCGTTGAACCGGTATATGTGTTTGACGAAGAAATTGCCGGACACCGGACAGCGCTTCTTGAAACAATCTATGAGATTGCAATGGACGTTCGGAAGGATATTTCAGCAGGCGGTAAAAATTTATCGAGGGAAGAACAAATCGGGAAGTTGAAAGAGAAATTGAAGGAAGTGACTGACGGCCAGGATTCCCTCGAGTTGACGGACGAGCATTTATGGACGTTGTTGACGGCCGATGAAAAAGAGCTGGACAATGCACAAACCAAGTTAATAAACTTTGTGCAAGATGCTTTGTCGAAGCCTGTCCGCAAGGAAAATGTTTCCGCCGTCCAGGATGGGCTGGAATCCAAAATACGCTCAGGGGGAGGAATCGATGAAGAGCTCATTCCTTTATATGTCACGCTGGGCAGGGCGGCAATCGTTGAAACGGAAAAACTGGATAAAGAAAAAACGGAAGAGCTGAAACAGCAGGCCCGTGAAGCGGTGGAGCCGACCCGCATCTTGCAGGGCCAAATCATTGTCCAGGAAGGGGAACTGATTGACCGGGAAAAATACCGCCAGCTGGAGTTGCTTGGAATGACCGACAACAAAACTTCAATCAAACCGGTCTTAGGGCTCGCCATTCTGGTTTTGCTGCAAATGGCATTCCTTTATTTTCTGTTTGACCATAGCAAAACGGAAGTGCAGAAGAAACGCCAGCAAGTGCTTGCAACGGTCATCATTTATCTTTTTTCAATCGGGCTGATGGAAATAACGGGCTTGTTGGATGATTTTGATGTACAGGTGGCATTTATTTATCCTTCNGCTTTGGCCACAATGCTGGTGAGCCTGTTGGCATCCCGGCAAGTGGCGAGTCTTGTGACGGTGATGGTGGCNGCCTCCGCGGGAATTGTTTTCCAGGAAGGATATTCGGCAGTGATGCAGATGGAGATTGCCTTGTACATTTTGCTGGGAGGATTTTCCTGCCTTTATATTATGAATTCCATCAAAAACCGTTCCGATATATTAAAGGCTTGCGGAATTGTGGTGGCAGTGAATGTTTTGTTTATCGCCGTCTATTTATTGATGTCCCAATCCCACTATGATCCTGCGGAGCTGTTGTTCTACGGAGCTGCCGCCGTTGTTTCGGGGACATTGTCCGGGGCATTGACAATGGGACTGTTGCCGTTTTTTGAATCGGCTCTCGGCATTTTGTCTACAATGAAATTAATCGAACTGTCGAATCCGAACCATCCGTTATTAAAGAAAATATTGACGGAAACGCCCGGCACTTATCATCATAGTATAATGGTGGCCAACCTGGCGGAAGCGGCCTGCGAGGCGATTGGTGCGGATGGCTTGCTTGCCCGTGTTGGAAGCTACTATCATGATATCGGGAAAACGAGACGACCTGTGTTTTTCGTCGAAAACCAAGTGTCCGGCATCAATCCGCACGACTCGCTGCCCCCGGAACGAAGCGCGGAGATCATCATTGCCCATACAACGGATGGCGCGGAAATTTTGAGAAAACATCGGATGCCGCAGGAAATTATCGATATCGCCCTTCAACATCACGGAACAAGTCCGTTAAAATATTTCTTGCATAAAGCGAAGGAAGAAGGAAAATTAAAAGACGAATCGAATTTCCGATACCCGGGGCCAAAACCGCAAACGAAGGAAATTGCAGTCATCAGCATCGCGGACAGTGTGGAAGCCGCAGTCCGTTCCATGAAAGAGCCGACTTCGGAAAAAATCCGAAGCCTAGTGCACTCCATCATCAAAGATCGGCTGGAAGACAATCAATTTGATGAATGCGATCTTTCCATCAAGGAATTAAAGATTGTGGAAAAAGTGCTTTGTGAAACTTTGAACGGCACCTTTCATAGCCGGATCGAATATCCGAAAGAAGAGCGAAAACAAGAACAAAAAATTTCGCGACACATCAATTCATCATCTGGATGATATATTTTAGGAGGAACTATGAGTTTAACAATCGATTTATTGGATGAAACAAATGAAGTAAGCGAAAAACATATTGAACTTGTCGAAAACCTGCTGCAACATGCGGCGAAATTGGAAAATGTCGGGGAAGCGGAAGTGTCCGTCACTTTTGTAACGAACGAAAAAATTCGTGAAATCAACCGCGACTACCGCGGCAAAGATCAGCCGACAGATGTGATTTCCTTTGCCCTGGAGGAAATGGGGGAAGGGGAAATTGAAATTGTGGGGGACATGCCGCGGGTGCTCGGCGACATCATCATTTCCGTTGAACGTACGCGGGAACAGGCGGAGGAATATGGACATTCATTTGAACGGGAACTCGGTTTTTTGGCTGTCCACGGATTTTTGCATTTGTTGGGTTATGACCATATGACGAAGGAAGAAGAGAAGATCATGTTTGGAAAACAGGAAGAAATTCTGTCATCTTTCGGNCTGGGTCGTGATTCGAATGCGTAATTTTTTCCGTTCCTTCCGCTTTGCCTTTGAAGGCATTCTTCTGGCATCGAAAGAACGGAATATGCGGTTTCATTTGGTCAGCGCCGTAATCGTGGTGATTGCCGGTTTATGGACCCGTTTAAGCGCGTTGGAATGGCTCGTTTTAATCATCACCATTGCCCTTGTCATAGGACTTGAAATGGTCAATACGGCCATTGAATATGTTGTAGACATGGCATCGCCGGACTTCCATCCGATGGCAAAAGCCGCAAAGGATGTGGCGGCAGGGGCGGTGCTCGTCTTCGCGATTGCGAGCGTTATTATAGGATTGATCATTTTTCTTCCCAAATGGATATAACTAAGGGAGGTGTGTTCCCATACATATGGAAACGGAAAAATTGTTGGAAGAAGCGAAAATCGCCCGAGAAAAGGCCTATGCGCCCTACTCGAATTTTTCCGTCGGAGCCGCATTGGCTACAAAAAGCGGGAAAATTTTCACCGGCTCTAATATAGAAAATGCCAGTTACGGGCTTACGAACTGCGCGGAAAGAACGGCCATCTTTAAAGCGGTGTCGGAAGGGGAAAGGGAATTTGCTGCGCTGTTGGTCGTTGCCGATACCAAAACCCCCGTCTCCCCATGCGGCGCCTGCAGGCAGGTGATGGCGGAATTTTGCCCGCCGGAAATGCCTGTTTATTTGGCGAATATGGATGGCAAAATCACACAAACGACGGTAGAACAATTATTGCCAAATGCATTCAAATCGGAGGATATGGAAGATGCAGGAGAATAAAGGATTCAAATCAGGTTTCATTTCCATCATAGGAAGACCAAATGTTGGGAAATCAACTTTCTTAAATCGCGTGATTGGCCAAAAAATCGCCATCATGTCCGATAAACCCCAAACAACCCGCAATAAAATCCAAGGCGTGTTGACGAGGGAAAACAGCCAAATGATTTTTATCGACACGCCGGGAATCCATAAACCGAAGCATAAGCTCGGCGAATTTATGGTGAAAGTTTCAAAAAATACATTGCGCGAAGTGGATTTAATCCTGTTCATGGTCAATGCGGAGGAGAAACTCGGAAAAGGCGACGAATACATTATGGAAATGCTGCAGGATACGGATACGCCTGTCTTTTTGGTCATCAACAAAATCGATAAAATCCATCCGGATGATCTTTTAAAAATTATCGACGAATACCGCGGCCGGATGGATTTTGCGGAAGTCGTCCCGATTTCCGCACTGGAGGGAAACAATGTGGAACGGCTGCTGGAGACGATTGAAAAATATTTGCCGGAAGGGCCGCAATATTATCCGAGAGACCAGGTGACCGACCATCCGGAACGCTTCATCATTTCCGAACTGATCCGTGAAAAGGTGCTGCTGTTGACAAGGGAAGAAGTGCCGCATTCCGTTGCGGTAGTCATTGACCAAATCCGCCGGGATGAGAAAAATGAAAACGTGGTTCACGTGATGGCGACCATCATGGTGGAGAGGGATTCGCAAAAAGGAATTATCATCGGAAAAGGCGGATCCATGCTGAAAGAGATCGGAACCCTGGCGAGAAGGGATATCGAAATGCTTCTCGGCTCAAAAGTGTATTTGGAACTATGGGTAAAGGTCCAAAAAGATTGGCGGAACAAAATCACTTATTTGCGTGACTTCGGCTATCGGGAAGATGAATATTAACCTGAGGGAGCGGGTCTTTCCAACAAAGGCGCGCTCTTTGTTATACGAATTTTACTTTTTCAATGGCGGGAAGATAAATTTTCAGATTTGATGAAAAGGCCTCTAAAAAAGGGAAGTGCGAATGATGCTCAGCAAAATGGAAGGCATTGTTTTAAAAACAAAGGATTATGGGGAATCCAATAAGATTGTCACTTTAATGACGAAGGAAGCGGGAAAAATCGCCGTCATGGCCCGGGGAGCAAAGAAGCCGAGAAGCAGATTGGCGGCCATTGCCCAAACCTTTATGCACGGAATTTTTATTGTGCAGCGCACCACCGGTATGGGGACGCTGCAGCAAGGCGAGCTGATCCATTCCATGCGGCATATTCAGACGGATATCATCCGGGCCGCATATGCCAGTTACATAGTGGAACTTGTGGACCGGCTGATTGAAGAAGGGAATCCGGAGCCGTTTGTGTTTGAGGTTTTAAGGCAGGCGCTCTATGCCATTGACGAGGAATATGATCCGGAAGCGATTGCGCTGTTTGTCGATTGGAAGCTGCTTCCTTATGCCGGGGTAAGGCCGATATTGCATCAATGCGCCTCTTGTGGAGCGGTGGAAGGAGAGTTTGCCTTTTCTTTTGCCCAAGGGGGATTTCTTTGCCACCGCTGCTTCCATACAGATCCATACATCATCCGGCTTACGCCTGCCCAAGTGAAATTGATTCGCATGTTCGCGACGGTGCCGATTGAAAAAATCGGCAAATTGGAGCTGAAGAAAGAAACGAAAAGGTTCATAAAAAAGATTGTCACCACGATTTTTGAAGAGCAGACAGGGATGCGCTTAAAATCCCGTTCCTTCATTGAGCAATTGGAAAAATCCGAAGCTTTGCTGTCCTTGCAAAAAGATCGGGAAAATGACAAAGGCGTCTAACAACAGACGCCAAAAGTTTCCTTCTAATTCAAATCGGATAAAATGGGCATGATATCTTCTTTCAAAGTATCCCAAAACTGTTCCTCCATCTCGGGAATGATTTGTTCTCGATGTTGAAACTCCATAAACAGTTTTTCAATCCGATCGTCCACAAGCATCATCCGGTGGTTGATCCTTTCCCGTTCATCCTCAATATTTAACATAATAAAACTGTCCACCAAACGCTGGAGATGACGGCCTTTTTTGATGGCCAATTCGTACGCCTCTTTGTGGAAAATGCCCAAGGCCGTTGACATGTCGATCCGTTTTCGATGATATTCTGCTGCCTGGTGATATTGCTGGATTTTTACATTTGCATGGTACAGCAAATGGCTGAGGCTATTGCCCGATGGCACCTCTCTTTTCAAAATGGATCCCACCATTGCCTGCAATTGGTCATACACATCGGATTTTTGAATTTTTTCCTCTTTCTTGGAAGGTAACAATTGACTAATCCACATGATCATTCCCCCTAACATCCATCCCCTCAACTTCATTATACAGGAGCCTCCATGAATAATCACCATAAATTCTAACAATTCAGATTTTTTAAAAATATCAAACGGTAATAATATAATATAATTTACGAATAAGATTGAAATGTATACGCTTTTCGGCTTGGACAAAGCGTTTTCCGCAGCGGATTGATGGGTCATGGAATCTTTTTCTGTCCTTTGCAAAATTCAAAAAATGTTCTTTTGTCATTTTATGTCGATACTATTACATTTATNATATAATTGTTAATGATTCGCATTATCAGTTGAGAGGAGAATTCCAATTGAAATTGACAGAGGGACAATTGGGGGAAACATACCGCATTCAAAACCTATCAAACTTGCACGAGATTGTACAAAAAAGGCTGTTGGATTTGGGCGTGATTGAAGGTGTTGAGATTTCTTGCATCCATAAAATGCCTTTTGGCGGTCCATATATATTGGAAGTTTGCGGCCAACAGATCAGTTTGAGAAAAAAAGACGTCGAATGCATTGAAGTGGAGGAAGCATAAGATGGAATTTGCGTTATTTGGAAATCCGAATACAGGAAAAACCTCCCTCTTCAATATACTCACCGATTCCTATGCTTATGTCGGCAACTGGAGCGGCGTGACCGTAGAAAAGAAAGTGGGGGATTTATCCAATAATAAAGGGCAGCTCATTGATTTGCCCGGCATCTATACCATCAACCCGCTTTCCAAAGATGAAGCCGTTGCGACGGAATATTTGATGAACGGCTCCTTTGAAGGGATCATTAACATCGTGGATGCTTCCCAATTGTTAAGAAATTTGCAGCTGACAATCCAGCTTCTTGAATTCGGGGCACCAATGATTGTCGGCTTGAACATGATTGATGTGGCGAAATCAAAGGGCATCCGCATTGACCAAGAAAAACTCGCGGAGCGTCTGGGCGTACCCATCATCCCCATCATCGCCCGGACAGGAAAAGGTTGCGATCGTTTATTGGACAACCTTTCCGTACACCAATTAAAAACTTCATCCATTAAAATCGATTACGGTCCGGAAATCGAAAAATTGATTGAAGAAATTATGAGGCTGCTACCGAGCTACAGCAAAATCAGCCGAAGATGGCTGGCAATCCAATTGATCGACGCAAATTTTGTTGTGCGGAATAAGTTGAATGAAATAATGGATTTATCGCTCGTAGATTATCTAATCAAGGATTGCGAAAAGAAAATTCAGCAACGATATGGAGAAAAGTCCATCCGCCAGTTTTTATTCAAAAGACGCCAGCAATTCATCCAATCCATTTTGGCTGATTGTGTGACGAAGCAATCCGTCAATAAAAAGAGCTATACTGAAATCATTGATGCCATTGTGACAAACAGTGTGTTCGGCGTCATCACCTTTTTGGGCTTGATGTTCTTGATCTTTAAATTGACCTTTGATTGGCTGGGTTCGCCATTGTCTGATTTCCTCGACGGTTTAATTTCAGGTCCGATTTCAGGGGGCATGGAAATCATTTTGGAGGCATTGCATGTCACGCCGTTTATTCAAAGCCTCATTCTCGAAGGAATCATCGGGGGAGTCGGAGGAGTCCTCGTTTTCGTACCGCAAATTTTTATTCTATTTTTCTTTATTTCGTTGTTGGAAGACTCGGGGTACATGTCCCGGATTGCGGTCATCATGGACCGGATTTTGGAGCTGGTCGGGTTGAACGGGAAAGCGTTCATTCCTTTGATCATCGGCTTTGGCTGCAACGTGCCGGGCATTATGGCGGCAAGGACGATCGAACATCCGAAAGAAAGGCTTTTGACGATTCTCTTGACTCCTATGATGTCCTGTTCGGCCCGGTTGACGGTCTACAGCTTGTTTGTCAGCGTCTTTTTTGAGCAACATAAGGCGCTCATTGTGCTCTCGCTTTATGTTCTTGGCATCGTTGTTGCAATTCTTTTGGCGAAAATCTTTTCGCTGTTTATCAAAACCGAAGAATCGATTTTTGTAATAGAATTGCCTCCATATCGGGTTCCCCAAGTCCGCACATTGCTCCGGAGCACTTGGGACAAAGGAAAAGGTTTTGTGAAAAAGGCGGGAACATTCATTTTAGGCGGAACGGTCGTGATATGGCTATTGTCCTATGTTGGACCTGCAGGAACAAATGTGGAAGCGGATGAAAGTTTCTTGGCCCTCTTCAGCCAATGGATTGCGCCGTTGTTTGCGCCTTTGGGATTCGGCACTTGGCAGGCTGCGGCAAGCCTTTTTACAGGATTCCTTGCCAAAGAAATCGTGGTTTCTTCGATGAATGTCATTTATTTTGTGCCGGACGGAGAAAGTTTGCAGCACATAGTTTCCGGAGTCTTTACACCGTTATCCGCATATAGTTTCATGGTGTTCATTTTGCTCTATGTGCCTTGTTTGGCGACGGTTGCAACCATTAAAAAGGAAACGGATTCAAAGAAATGGATGTTATTCTCCATCATTTACGGACTGATGGTGGCCTATACGATTTCCTTCATTATCTATCAAGGAGGCCGGTTGTTGGGAATCGGCCAATAACGGAAAGGAAGGCTTTTCAATGATCGTAAGCATCATACTTGGCGTCATTATTTTCGGCTATGCGTTTTGGGCGCTTTATTCATCCATCAAGAAAAGCAAAAAAGGGGTTTGCGCAAGCTGCGAAATCGCCGAAAGCTGCAAAGGCAACTGCACTACTTCCCGGAGAAAATAAAGGAGGGGCTGATTAGAAAGACCGGCTTTCTAATCAGCCCCTTTTTTTTTTTAGAATTCTAAATGTTTTTCAATATAGGATTTAACCTCTT
>JGI1652J44930_10000047_pt1 | contig 43313 bp, 45 predicted proteins | sample NewIslsDNAsample_FD_44930 | JGI IMG/M metagenome (IMG submission 44930)
TTTTTTTTGATAAAAGATATTTTGAAAATTTCCCTTATTTCGGAATTTTATTGATTTTTTCCTACAATTCTCATAAAATGAATTTCACTTACTAATCTCATTCTGGAAAGAGGGATTATATGAATACCTTCCAAAAGATAGGGAAGTTTGCGGGAGACACCTTTGCTTTATGGGTGCTGCTTGCTGCTGGTTTGGCCATGTGGATTCCGCAATATTTCGCTTGGATTTCTCCCTGGATTACGACGTTGCTTGGAATCGTCATGTTTGGCATGGGGATGACATTAAAATTGGAAGACTTTAAATACGTTTTGATGCATCCAAAAGGCGTGATCATTGGTATTTTTGGACAGTTTACCATCATGCCTTTGCTTGCCTTTGCGTTGGCAAAGATTTTCCAACTTCCTCCTGAAATTGCGGTCGGCGTCATTTTAGTGGGCTGCTGTCCGGGCGGTACGGCTTCCAACGTCATGACCTTTTTGGCGAAAGGGAATACGGCATTATCTGTAACAATCACTTCATGTACGACATTGCTCGCGCCGATCATCACGCCGGCATTAATCTACTTTCTGGCAAGCGAATGGCTGCCGGTATCTTTTATGGCCATGTTTATGTCAGTCGTAAAAGTGGTTCTGATCCCAATCATTCTGGGCATTCTTGCACAAATGTTTTTTAAGCCGGTTGTCGAAAAAAGCATCGACATTCTGCCGACGATTTCGGTCATCGCCATCGTATTGATCGTAGCGGCAGTCGTGAGCGGCAGCCGTGATAAAATTTTGGAATCCGGTCTGTTAATCCTGGCAATCGTCATTTTGCATAATGGATTAGGCTATGCTCTTGGATATTTGCTGGCCAAATTGTTCCACATGGATTACGAAGACAAAAAGGCCGTCGCCATCGAAGTCGGCATGCAAAATTCCGGATTGGGCGCAAGTTTGGCGGCAACCCATTTTGATCCGATCTCTGCCGTGCCAAGCGCCATCTTCAGCTTCTGGCACAATATTTCCGGACCAATCCTTGCAACGTATTGGGCCAAAAAATCCGGCGTAAAAGAAGACTCAAAAGGGCATTAAAACTTTTTAGGCGTAACATGAGATGGGTGTTACGCCTTTTTTATTTTTTGGTTGCTCAATTATTATTTGCAAAACCTGATTTTTTGCACAAAAAATTTTGAAACGATTGGAAATGCAAGGAGATAAAAAAGGAAGATATTATATAATTCCTGAAGATATTTTGAATAAATAATAACCTTCTTTTAGGTCATTCTTTCAAAGAATGGCCTTATTTGCGCTTCAGAGGGGGAATTCTATACAATGATTACCTTATTTTTTTCTCGGAAAGGCTTATTTCTGATTGGCGATTATTTTCCTCCTTTTGGCGATTAAATTCTCCCATGCGGCGATTATTTTTTCTCATTTGGCGATTATCGAGTTCCCAAGAGGATGATTTTCTATAAAGAAAAACCCCAAGCTTTGTTCTGGAAGCTTGGGGTTGAAATTAGCTATTTTTATTTCAAATTATAGAAAGACTTAATTCCAAGATATTGCGCTGTGGAGCCAAGTTGATCTTCGATGCGCAACAATTGGTTGTATTTTGCCACGCGGTCTGTGCGGGAAGGAGCGCCAGTTTTGATTTGGCCGGCGTTTGTCGCTACCGCAATATCCGCGATTGTAGAGTCTTCCGATTCACCGGAGCGGTGAGAAATGATTGCAGTGTATCCGGCGCGTTTTGCCATTTCAATCGCATCTAAAGTTTCTGTTAATGTTCCGATTTGGTTTACTTTGATCAAGATGGCGTTGCCTACGCCTTGTTCGATTCCACGTGCAAGGCGTTTAGTATTTGTTACGAACAAGTCGTCCCCTACAAGCTGCACGCGATGGCCGATGCGTTCAGTCAATAATTTATGGCCTTCCCAGTCGTTTTCATCCAATCCGTCTTCAATAGAAATGATTGGGTATTTGGAAGTTAATTCTTCATACCAGTCAACCATTTCTTCGGAAGTTTTGACTACGCCTTCACCTGCAAGATGGTATTTGCCATCTTCTTTGTTGTAAAGCTCGGAAGATGCAACGTCCAATGCAAGGCGCACTTCTTCGCCAGGTTTGTAACCTGCGCGTTCGATCGCTTCCAAAATCACTTGGATCGCTTCTTCATTGGATTTCAAGTTTGGCGCAAATCCGCCTTCGTCACCGACTGCTGTATTGTAGCCTTTTTCTTTCAATACCGCTTTCAAGTTATGGAAGATTTCCGCTCCCATGCGCAATGCATGACGGAAAGATTCCGCCCCAACAGGCATAATCATGAATTCTTGGATATCCACGTTGTTATCAGCGTGCGCGCCGCCGTTCAAAATGTTCATCATTGGAACAGGCAATTGTTTTGCGTTCACGCCGCCAAGGTATTGATATAAAGGAATATCAAGGTAATTTGCTGCGGCATGGGCGCAAGCAAGAGAAACGCCCAAAATCGCATTGGCACCCAATTTTCCTTTATTTTCTGTGCCGTCAAGTTCAATCAACGCTTTGTCGATTTCCACTTGATCCAATACGGAATAATTGTTTTCCAAAGCTTCCGCGATGATTGTGTTGACATTTTCAACGGCTTTTAATACACCTTTTCCTAAATAACGGGATTTGTCCCCATCGCGCAATTCCACTGCTTCGTATTCGCCGGTAGACGCACCGGATGGAACGATTGCGCGTCCAAAGGCGCCTGATTCAGTGAATACTTCCACCTCTACTGTCGGGTTACCGCGTGAGTCCAATACTTCACGTGCGTATACTTGTGTAATAAATGGCATATCCATTCTCCTCTATATTAAATTTTTATAGTGGTGTTCCCACTAAAAAAGTGGTTGTCCTGTCATTTCTTCAGGCTGTTCAATATTCAACAATTTTAACATCGTTGGAGCCAGGTCGGCTAAAATCCCATTTTCTCTCAATGTAATGCCTTGTTTTGTCACAATGACCGGCACCGGATTTGTTGTATGCGCCGTCATTGGTTTGCCATCCAATGTCACCACTTCATCAGAGTTGCCATGGTCTGCAGTGATGATGGCTGCTCCGCCCAGTTCCAAAATTTTGTCTACTACCCGGCCCAAGCATTCATCCACCGCTTCAATCGCTTTGATTGTCGGTTCAAGCATGCCGCTGTGGCCGACCATGTCAGGGTTGGCATAGTTTAAAATGATGGCATCAAATTTATCAGCTTCCAATTCTTTGAGAAGCGCCTCTGTCACTTCATAAGCGCTCATTTCCGGTTTCAGGTCATAAGTGGCCACTTTCGGCGATGCAATCAGGATTCTTTCTTCGCCAGGGAATTTCTCCTCCCGGCCGCCGCTCATGAAATATGTGACATGAGGATATTTTTCCGTTTCCGCAATGCGAAGTTGCGTTAAACCATGTTTTGAAATGACTTCCCCAACGGTATTGACTAAATCTTCATTTTCAAAAACGACATCGGCATATACTTCATCGCTGTATTCGGTAAATGTGACGAATTTTAAATTTTTTGGATGTTTGTCCGATAATTTAAAGGAATCAAAATGGTCGTTTGTAAATACAGTAGAAAGCTGGATGGCACGGTCCGGACGGAAGTTGAAATGAATCACCGCATCATTGGTGTCGATGGTTGCCACCGGTTTTCCGTTTTCCAAAATGACGAATGGAACCACAAATTCATCTGTCACATCATTTTTATAAGATTCTTCGACGCCTTCTTTGGCGCTTTCCGCCGTATTGCCTACGCCGTCAACCAACGCTTTGTAAGACAATTCCACCCGTTGCCAACGTTTATCCCGGTCCATTGCGTAATATCGGCCGTGAATAGTGGCAAACTTTCCGATGCCGATTTCTTTCATTTGTTTTTCAGCTTCTTCGATATATCCAAGCGCCGTTTTAGGGCCGACATCCCGTCCGTCCAAAAATCCATGGACATATACTTGATCAAGGCCATTTTCTTTAGCCAATTTCAACAATGCAAATAAATGATTGTAATGGCTATGTACCCCACCGTCTGAAAGAAGTCCCATGATGTGGAGTTTGGAATGGTGTTTCTTCACATGACCGATTGCGCCCAACAATTTTTCGTTTTTGAAAAACTCGCCTTCACGAATGGATTTGTTGATTCTTGTCAAACTTTGATAAACAATTCTTCCTGCACCAATATTTAAATGCCCTACTTCGGAGTTTCCCATTTGGCCTTCCGGAAGACCGACCGCTTCACCAAACGCTGTGAGCGTTGCATGAGGATATGTCGCCCAATAACGGTCAAAATTTGGTTTCTTGCTTTGTGCAACTGCATTTCCAAAAGTTTCTTCACGCAATGCAAAGCCGTCTAAAATGATTAATGCGACTGGCTTTCTAGGCATTTGCCCCCGCCTCCAATAATTTAAGATAAGATTCTGTTTGCAAGCTCGCACCGCCGACGAGAGCGCCGTCGATGTGTTCTTTTGATAACAATTCTTCAATGTTTTCTGGTTTTACACTGCCGCCATATTGGATGCGAATGTTGTCGGACGCGGCTTGTCCGAAAAGCTCTTTCACCACGTTGCGGATATGTCCGCATACCGCATTTGCATCATCGGCAGTCGCTGTTTTCCCCGTTCCAATTGCCCAAATCGGTTCATAGGCGATGACCACATGCTGAACCTGTTCTTCTGTCAATCCTTCCAACGCTTTTTTCACTTGATTTGCCACTTTTTCTTCCGTTTTGCCGGCTTCCCTTTCTTCCAGCGTTTCTCCACAGCATACGATCGGAACGATTCCATGGGATAAAGCAGCCTTTACTTTTTTATTGACCGCTTCATCCGTTTCATTGAAATATTCGCGGCGCTCTGAATGCCCGATGATGACATAATCCACTTGAATCGCTTCAAGCTGCTTCGGACTGATTTCCCCCGTGAAGGCGCCTTCTTCTTCATAATGCATGTTTTGTGCGCCGATTGCCAAATCCGTATCTCTCGCGATTTCCACAAGAGTCGGCAGATACAATGCAGGGGCACAAACTACTGCATCGACTTTTTCCTCCGGAGGAATTTTGTCTTTGATTGTTTCGACAAACTCTACCGCTTCATCAAAAGTTTTATACATTTTCCAATTGGCAGCAATGATTGGTTTACGCATTCAATTTCTCTCCTTATTTATCGTTCAATGCCGCAATGCCCGGCAAGTTTTTGCCCTCCATTAATTCCAGAGAGGCTCCGCCGCCTGTTGAAATGTGATCCATTTTATCCGCCAATCCGAACTTTTCTACCGCTGCTGCAGAATCACCGCCGCCGATGATCGTATACCCTTCCGTTTCGGCCATTGCTTCGGCCACTTTTCTTGTTCCGTTTGAGAATTGTTCGATTTCAAAGACTCCCATCGGTCCGTTCCAAATAATCAGTTTTGAATTTTTGATCACATCTGCATACTTTTCTGCCGTTTTTGGACCGATGTCAAGTCCCATATAATCCGCAGGAATTTGATTGATATCGACCACTTTGGCTTCTGCATCAGGAGAAAGTTCTTTCGCAACAACCGCATCTACCGGCATATATAAGTTTACGCCTTTTTCCTTGGCTTTTTCAATGAAATGGCGTGCCAATTCTATTTTATCCTCTTCCACCAGGGATTTTCCAATTTCATATCCTTGGGCTTTGATAAATGTGAAGGAAAGTCCCCCACCGATAATCAAGTTATCCACTTTATCAAGCAGATTTTCAATGACGCCGATTTTGTCTTTCACTTTTGCGCCGCCAATGATCGCCGTAAACGGATGATCAGGGTTTGTCAAAGCTTTTCCGAGCACTTCCAATTCTTTTTCCATCAATAATCCGGAAACAGCCGGAACGTATTTCGCAATACCTTCGGTGGAAGCGTGCGCGCGATGGGCTGCACCGAACGCATCATTTACATAAAGATCCGCCAAACGGGCAAATTGTTTGGCAAGTTCATCATCATTCTTTTCTTCCCCTTTAAGGAAACGGACATTTTCAAGCAAAATAATATCGCCGTTTTTCATTTCATTGACGGCTTTTTCTACGGCAGCGCCAACGGATTCGTCNAATTTTTTCACCGGTTTATTTATCAATTTGGAAAGGCGTTCACCAACTGCTGTGAGGCGCATATCTTCTCTTACTTCGCCTTTTGGCCGGCCCAAGTGAGAAGCCAGAATCACTTTGGCGCCTTTTTCCGAAAGTTGTTTTATAGTCGGTATCGCCGCGCGGATTCTTGTATCATCTACTACTTCCCCATTTTCCATTGGTACGTTGAAGTCAACGCGTACAAAGACTCTCTTTCCTTCTACATCAACATCATTCAATGTCTTCTTGAGAAACATGAAGTAACCTCCTATGTGTATCCGTCGTCATCCAACTTTCTTTCCAACGGTAATAATAAATTTCATAGGTTGATTTAATATTTGCAAAAAATAAGAAGCGATGGGCTGCTCCACCACTCCTTTTACCCTTCATTATTATAAATCGTTATTCATATTTAGGCTATACTTTTTCTAAAGAAAATCATAATTATGTTACACTTATTGTTAATGGCAAAATGAAAAATGACATATCGATTAATGATCCAGCCCCTGTTCTGCAATATGGGATGCCAAATCCATCAATCGGGTGGAATAGCCGGTTTCATTATCATACCATGCGACTACTTTGACCATATTGTCTTCGATTACCATTGTTGAAAGGCCGTCGATGATGGCTGAATGGGGATTTCCATTATAGTCGACGGACACGAGAGGCAGTTCGTTGTAATCCAATATGCCTTTCATTTCCCCTTTTGCCGCTTCCTGGAAAGCTGAATTAACCATGTCTACCGTCACATTTCTGCTTAATTCGGCCACCAGGTCCACGCAGGAGACGTTTGGCGTCGGCACGCGCACCGCAAAGCCGTCCAGTTTTCCTTTTAATTGCGGCAATACTTTCGAAACGGCAGCGGCGGCCCCGGTGGTTGTCGGAATCATCGAAAGATTTGCGGAGCGGGATCGTCTTAGATCTTTATGAGGAAAATCTAAAAGTCGCTGGTCGTTTGTATAAGAATGGATGGTCGTCATGAAGCCGCGTTGGAGTCCGAATTTTTCGTCGAGGACTTTTGCAACAGGAGCCAGACAGTTTGTGGTGCACGATGCGTTGGAAATCACATGGTGAAGCTGCGGGTCATACTCATCATGATTGACCCCCATTACAAAGGTTGGCATTTCCCCTTTTGCTGGAGCGGATAAAATGACTTTTTTGGCGCCTGCCGTTAAATGTTTTGAAACATCTTCTTGTGATCGGAATTTTCCTGTACATTCAAAGACGATATCAACTTCCAGTTCCTCCCACGGCAATTTTTCCGGATTTTTTTCCGAAAACACTTCAACCCGGTGCCCGTTCACAAGCAACGCCTCTTCTTCATATTGGACATCCGTATCATAAATTCCATGCACCGAATCATACTTCAATAGATGAGCCAATTGCTTTGCATCTGCCAAATCATTGATTGCCACCACTTTAAACCGGTCTGTTTTCATCGCCTGGCGAAGCACAAGACGCCCAATCCGTCCAAAACCATTAATCGCAAGTTTTATCGGCATAATAAGTATCCCCCATTTAACAGTATTCCTTCCTTATGAAAGCCGTCAATCAATGGGAAGTTTCCGATGCTAAACCTCTTATTCCAATATAATTGTTCAACCGGCCAAATATGATTTATTTTGTGAGGGCTTCATATAAAGTGACATAATCCAATTGTCCATACTGAATCATTTCCCCATCCTTTTCAACAACCGGAATCATGAGCATATATTTTTCGTGAAGTTCATCGTTTTCTTCAATATTAATGATTTCGATTTCAAAATCGGCCTCTTCCTGGACAAGCTTTAAAATGCTTAATCCTTCCCNGCATAAAGAGCAATTGGGTCTCGTNTAAAATTGCACCTTCAATTTCTTTCCCTCTTTTCATTCTTTTCTGTTTACACTATCCCAAATCCGGCCTGAATAATCAAATGATTTTATAGCCAAAATAGTGATGTACGAGTGTACAGAAAAATTTAAAGGAGGAGAAATTCTATGGAAAATCAATTCTTTAATCAGCAACAGCCGACTTCAGAAACAATTCCTACATCAATGAACCACGGTGCACATGAGGTTATGGATGTTCATGAGGTATTAAGTTCTTCCATTGGCGCTTTGAACATGTTCGTCCTTTTGCGTCCGCATGTTCAAGACCCTGAGTTACTAAATATTTTAGATAGACAATACGCTTTTATGCTCGATGAATACAACATCACTTTGGAATGTTTCAAAACTGGACGCGATCCGAGCCATCCGACGCGCAAATACAACATGCAAATCGGAAACGACTCAAAATATGGCTTAACACCATCCCAGCCTAAGAAACCGATTACTTCCCCTAATGAAATTAACGACGGCATCATTTCAAGTTTCATGTTAGGCCAGCACAAAGTATTGGCTACCGGAAAAACGGCGGCCGCATTGGAAGCGACAAACCCTGTAGTGCGCCGTGTATTGCAGGACTCTGTTCCAAACTGCATTGAAATGGCATACGAACTTTCCCTCTACCAAAACAAAAAAGGATATTACCAAGTACCACAGCTTTCACAACAAGATATGCAAACAATGTTGAACATGTATGGACAAGCGGAGAGAGCAAAAAATATGCCTAACTGATTGAACAGGAAAACTCCGCGGCTTGAGACTTGCACCTGTTCATAAAAAAAGGACATCTCTTCATCAACGGAGATGTCCTTTTTAATTATTCTTTTTATAATACTTTGCTTAAAAACGCTTTTGTCCGTTCGTGCTTCGGATGGCCGAAAACTTCTTCAGGCGGCCCTTCTTCCACAATGACTCCCCCGTCCATAAAGATGACCCGGTCCGCCACTTCACGGGCAAATCCCATTTCGTGGGTGACAACCACCATCGTCATCCCTTCATTCGCCAATTGTTTCATGACATCCAGCACTTCTTTCACCATTTCCGGATCGAGAGCGGATGTCGGCTCATCAAACAACATGACTTTCGGTTTCATGGCAAGGGCCCTTGCAATCGCCACCCGCTGCTGCTGGACTCCGGATAACTGTTGAGGATAATTATACGCTTTTTCGCGAAGCCCCACTTTTTGAAGCAATTCAAAAGCCAATTCTTCCGCTTCCTGTTTGCTCATTTTCCGGATCAGCATCGGTGCCATTGTAATATTTTCCAACACCGTCATATGAGGGAATAAATTAAATTNTTGAAAGACCATTCCCACTTCCGTACGGACCTCATTAATATCGGTTTTCAGATCGTTGATTTTCTTGCCGTCAAAATAGATGGCGCCTTCCGTAATGTCTTCAAGCAAATTAATGCAGCGCAAAAACGTGCTTTTTCCGGAGCCGGAAGGACCGATCACACAAACCACTTCTTTTTCATGTATTTCATAATTGATGCCGTTTAATACGTGCAAATCTCCAAAACTTTTATGGAGATTCTCAATTTTAATCATGCTTCAACCCGCCCTTCATTTTTAATTTTGCGCGGATTGTATTCAATGCTGAAACGTCTTTCAATAAATGTGACGATTTTCGATACGATAAACGTCAAAATTAAATAAAGGAGAGCCGCTGCAAGATACGGTTCCCAGAAACGGAAATAGGCTCCCGAAACAACTTTCGCTGCATATAGTATGTCGTTGGCCGCAATCACCGTTACCAGGGACGAATCTTTTAAGAGAGTGATAAACTCGTTTCCTAGTGGGGGGATCATACGTCGGAAGGCTTGGGGCAGAATCACTTTCCGCATTGCTTGAAAATGATTTAAACCGAGGGACCTTGCCGCTTCCATTTGACCTTTGTCAATGGATTGAATCCCCGCCCGGATGATTTCTGCCGTATAGGCGGCGCAGTTCAATATGAGGGCTGTAATACCGGAAACCATGAACCCGAGCGAATGTCCAAAAAGCGTCGGAATCAACGCCAAGTGGATAATGAAGATTTGGACAAGGAGGGGGGTTCCGCGGAATAAATCGATATATAATTTACAGGGCCAATATAGCCACTTTCTTTTCGAATTTTTTCCGAGCCCCAATAGCACGCCAAGCACGAATCCTCCAAAAAATCCGCAGAGCGTCAAAATCAATGTTACCCAAATACCACGTATGAAATAATCACGGTAGTTCCAGATTATATCCCAGCGTAAATCCAGGATTTCCATCTGAAACACCCCCCAGCCTATTCAAGTTCTTGTCCTGTAATTTCAGCCAATTTGCCATTTTCTTTAATTTTTTGTAATCCTTCATTTAATAAATCCAACAATTCTTTATTTCCTTTTTTCACCATGAATCCGTAATACTCTTTATCGAATGCATCGTCTTCAATGACTTTCAATTTTACGTTAGGATTATTTTTCAAATATTCATAAACTACCGCGTTATCACCAATTGCAGCATCTGCTGTTCCATTAATAAAATTTTACTATAAAATCAATAAAGGTTTGATAAAGTTCCATTTTATTCTATTGTTTCTCTTGTCTTAAACCGCTTTATCATGTCTTGCAGGCTGTCAGCCAAAAGTTTCAGCTCCGAATTTTGTTGCTTTAAGTAATCGATCGTGCTGTGTTGTTGGACGGCGGAAGCGGAAATTTCTTGTGTCGCGGCAACTCCCTGTTCTGAAATTGCAGAAATTTCTTGAATGGATGTTAAAATTTTATCGGATGCTTGATCCAGATCTTCCGTACTTTTCACAATCGTATCAATTCCTTTTGCCAATTGCTCGACTGACTCAAAAATGGCATTGAATAATCGCCCATTGTCTTCAACAATCTCAACGCCTTTGACAATGTCTTCATAATCTTGTTGGTTCAAATTCAGCACGATATTGGCCTGTTCATTGATTTCACCGATCGCTTCCGATATTCTTTTGATCGATCCATCCGTTTGGTTTGCAAGTTTCTGAACTTCCTGGGCAACAACCGAAAATCCTTTCCCCGCCTCTCCGGCACGGGCTGCTTCAATGGAGGCATTTAAAGAAAGAAGATGGATTTGGGACGAAATTTCTTGGATAATCTGAATGATTTCATTGATTTGTTCCAATTTTTTGCCCAGATTAAACAAGTTTTCTTTGCTTACCATGCCATTTTGTTTTATTTTGTTCATTTGTTCGGTAATCATTTGAACTTGAACATTACCTTTTTCGGCTTGCCGGCTTGTTTGATCGGTAAGGTTTTTGATCAACTTCGTTTGTTCATCTACATTGGATATCGAAGTGGAAATTTCAGATATCATATTTGAAATCCGGTCGATATGGTTGGCTCTTTCTTCGGCGCCTCTCGCCTCTTCGTCTGTACTTGTCGCGATCTGTTCGGAAGCCTGGGCCAATTCTTCAAAGGATTCCAAAAGATTTTGGCTGGTATGATGGATTCCTTCCGATTTTTCTTTCACATTCTCAATGATGTTGCTCAAATTTTTTCTCATTTCTTCAAAGCTGTCTGCCAGAATCCCTACCTCATCTTTTCGTTTAATAGTCACCGATTTGCTGAGATCGCCGGTAGAAAAGAGTTTCGCATATTGCACTAAACTGTTAAGAGGTTTCGAAATTCTATTACCAATAAATAAAGCCAATAGGATTCCGATCACTATCATGACAGCCGTTACAATCAGCGAAATGGTCATAATCCGATTTTCCAACTGGTCTATGAATTTGGCGCTCATATCGATTCCGAAAATGGCTTCCACTCCATCTTCGTCCAAAGGAATGAAAAATGATTTGTGAACACCCCATTTATCTCTATAGATAGGGCTCAAAACTTCCTTCTTTTCTTCAAATGATTTTCTTTGGTCTTCTGTAAACGGGGACTCAACCATAAAGTCGTCACTGCCGTTTAACGCGACAATGACATCCTTTCCGTTTTGTCTGGACAATACATATACATATTCGAGCCCTTTTTTCCCTTCAAAAAATGAGTCTAATTTCCGCTTCAGCTCCATTCCATATTTTTCAGGGGAAACCATTGTATTCTTAATTAAATCCGGTTCGATCGACTCTGCCAGCAATTGTACATTTTCTTTCAGCCGTTCATCGAATTGCGGAATGACATGTTCTTGAATAATGTAATTCGATACATACCGCACAAATCCAAAAAGAATCATTGAAAATATAAAAAACGGAAGTAAAAAACTGATAATTAATTGGGTTTTTATTGATTTTTTTCGAGCGATATTTCTCATCTCTATCTCTCCCTCGAATGTTCCATTTCCTTTAATGCAATAAAAGGACGCAAATCCATTTCCAATAATTGATAAAGCTCTTCCATTGATCCGTTTTTGGAAAAAACAATGGCAAACACCCTGTCATTTAACGCTTGTATTTCTCTATATTCCAAAATTTGTTGGAACTGTTTTTTGAATGACTGATGATCAATGGATTTTATAAGAGTCCGTGAAATATCCATCGGGATTTCCGCACAGAAGAAACTGTATATACTTTGGTCCATCTTGCGAAGAACCGCTTCCCAATCCGGTCTGGTGCCCTGGAAATAATGTTTATACACATTGCAGCCATAAGCATGGAATCCCAAATCCGTCGTTCCCGCCCCGGCAAATCTGAGTGGATTCATTTCAATTGGAATAATGGCATGATCATTTTTTCTTACTTCAAAATGAAGCGGAAAATTTTTTAAAGNAACAATTTCTTTGAACTTATACATAAAAGTCAATATGTCATCGTAAATTTCTTGAATCACTTCTCTGGATGTATAGTAGATCCGGTCCGACGTATCATATTCGTCTTTAAATAAGTGTTTAAAGATATTTAAAATCACAGGATTACCATCATGATCGTAATAACCGTCAACGGCATATTCTTCCCCAAATACCCATTTTTCGATTAAAACGCTCTCCCCGTTAATGACTTCCTTGTCATAAATGTTTTTTATCAGCAGCATATCCACGCTTAACTTTTCTAAGGCAGCCCGCCATTCTTCTGCATTTTTTACTTTATACACGCCAACGCTTGAATATCCTTTGCTCGGCTTTATCACAACGGGGAAAGGAATATCCTCCACCGGAATTTTATAAAGCTCATCCAGATTTACTACCTTATAAAAATAATCAGGATACATTTTTGAAAGGATTTGACGGAATATTCCTTTATCTTTCAATTGTTTTGCCCAACGGTTTTGGACACTGTCAGGGGCATGGGATTCAAGCAATGCCAAACAACTTTCCGAGTTTGTCAATAACTTTTGATGTTCGTCTATAATTGAAAAAAAATCATTGGCATCCATTAATTGCAGGGATTTTGACATTTCCGAGCGATTGCCTTGTTTAAAAACAGGCACATTAAGTTCTTGCAGCGATTTGACCAGAATAGGGGAAATGATTTGATCGTCGATGAGAATCATAATAAAACCCCTTTCTAAAGCAGAAATTCAGGAAATGTTTCAAACATAAAAAAATAAAATAATTTGGACAAACAGCCTTTTTATACATTCCATATTGCATCTCTCACCCCGATTGCCGGCCCACAGCTGCACCAAAAGAAAAACGACTGGAATCTGTTGCCCTTGTGAAACAGATGCGGTATCATCCCCTTCTTGCTGAGATGAATGGCTTCTCCCTATTTCTTATCGTCAAAATAATAGGGNGTTTTAGCATTTATAAATGTTTTTTCCTTTTTAGGGAATTTAATCATTATTGGGGAATAAAAATTGAGGAGCCATTAATTTTTAATACGCTGCCTCCTNGCTTGAAATCCTACGTTTAAAGCATTGATTTCAGGGGAAGTGAATAACAAATGGGAGATTAAGTTTCCTATAGTTGGATAAGGTTAAGAATCTGTTGGCTGGAAATATAGCGGGAGATGATGAAACAAAAAAATAGCGGCAGCCCGTCCTGGAGATGGGGGCTCCCGGCGCAAAGTTTATGAAAATTTATTTCATGGGTTTTTTCCGGATTGCCAAAAAGAAAAACGGCTGCAAATGCAGCCGTATCAAAAAGCATAAGGATTTTAATCCCGGATCAGTTGTTCGTAGCGCCCTCGGAGGGAATCGAACCCCCACTACAGGAACCGGAATCCTGCGTTCTATCCATTAAACTACGAGGGCAAAATATTAATAAAAATTGCCATTTTTGCATACTTTTGTGTGGCTTTCATATAATAATAAATATGCATGAGTCTTTTTTTATGACTGACCACGATAGTAATTATTATACACGGTACTCAAATATAATTCAACCCCTTTTGCTCAAAGAAAGTTTTTTCTATATATTGAATTGCATGATATTAATTCAAAAAATTGCATACTTATCATTTGACCTTTATTGACTATTGCGTGTATGATAAACATGCGGAAACAATTTTGCTTTGTTACGTAGAACATAACAATTAATGGTTTAAGGAGGACATCGAATATGAATTTAGTTCCTACAGTCATTGAGCAAACAAGCCGCGGTGAGCGCGCTTACGACATCTATTCGCGCCTATTGAAAGACCGGATTATTTTACTTGGCAGCCCGATTGATGATAATGTGGCAAACTCCATTGTTGCACAATTATTATTCTTGGCGGCGGAAGACCCTGAAAAAGACATTTCCCTTTACATCAACTCTCCAGGCGGATCCATCACTGCCGGCATGGCCATCTACGATACAATGCAGTACATCAAACCGGATGTTCAAACGATTTGTATCGGTATGGCTGCTTCCATGGGTGCCTTCCTCCTTTCAGCGGGAGCAAGAGGAAAACGTTATGCATTGCCAAACGCGGAAGTAATGATTCATCAGCCACTGGGCGGTGCCCAAGGTCAAGCTACCGAAATCGAAATCGCCGCAAAACGCATTCTCTTCTTGCGTGACAAATTAAACAGATTGTTATCCGAACATACTGGGCAGCCAATCGAAAAAATCGCCCAAGATACTGACCGCGACAACTTCATGACGGCTCAACAGGCGAAAGAATACGGTTTAATTGACCACATTATTTCTTCCAGCGATGACAAATAATAGAGGTGAAAAGGTATCATCCTTTGGGTGATACCTTTTTTTATATTTGGAATCATTAAATGCAGCGAATCCGTTTTTTTCTATCAGAGAGAAAACAATCCAGTTAATACATATTATCTCGTAAATAAAATAACATTGAGAAAGCAGCGGATTTCCCTTTAAGTGGATATCCGCTTTTGTATCAGCATTCCATAATGGTTTTCTAGCATACTAAGAAATAAAAAAACTCACAATTCTCGAAAACCTTCGAAAAATTGCGAGCGTTTTCATTTTTTTTGCAAATTACCCTTCTTTTTGAATGAACGATGATAATCCTTCAATCGCCTCGTTCTCATCATTGCCCTCTGCGATTAATGTGATGGTTGTTCCTCTTGCAATCGCCAAGCTCATAACTCCCATAATGGATTTTGCATTTACTTTCTTTTCATCTTTTTGTAAAAAGATATCGGATTTATAACGGTTTGCTTCCTGGACAAATAACGCCGCCTGCCGCGCTTGCAAACCGTTTTTTAATTTGACCTCCACAGTGGTTTCAACCATTCCTTTGTTACACATCCTTTCTAATCCGTTCATATCATTTTATATTTATCTTATCGAAATTATCTGAAAAGAACAATGCGCCCTATCAATTATTTTATCACTTTTTCCCCGCGGCGAAGTTTTTCTGCTATTTCATCAATTTTTCTTAAACGATGGTTGATTCCGGATTTACTGACCGTTCCTGTCGAAATCATTTCCCCCAGCTCTTTTAATGTGACGTCCTGATGTTCTATGCGCAGTCGCGCCACCTCGCGCAATTTTTCGGGCAGCTTGTCAATTCCGATGGTCTGATCGATATATTTTATATTCTCCACTTGTCTTAAAGCGGCGCCAATCGTTTTATTCAAATTGGCCGTCTCGCAATTGACGATGCGGTTAACGCTGTTTCGCATATCCCGCAGGATACGGACGTCCTCAAATTTCAACATTGCTTGGAAGGCACCGGCCAAACCTAGAAATTCAGAAATTTTTTCCGCTTCTTTTAGATAAGTAATGTATCCTTTTTTCCGGTCAATCGTTTTTGCATTCAAATGGAACTCGTTCATTAAATTGGCCAACGCTTCGCTATGTTCTTTATGCATTGAATAAATTTCCAAATGATAGGAAGATGTTTCGGGATTATTGACTGAACCTCCCGCCAAAAAAGCCCCCCTCAAATATGCCCGTTTTTGCGATTTTGTTTTTAATAACGATTTTGAAAGGGAATGATTGACCTGAAAATCTCCATGCAAAATATCCAAATCTGTCAGGATTTCTTTGGCTCCTTCCCGGATGCGGCAAATGTAAACATTGTTCTTTTTCAACCTCATTTTTTTGCGGACGAGCAATTCCACATTATACGGATAAAGTTTTTTTATAATGGTATAAATTCTTCTTGCGATTGCCGCGTTTTCCGTTTGCACGTCGAAACTCAATTGTTTATTTGAAAAGGAAAGTGTTCCATTCATGCGGATAATGGCGGAAACCTCCGCTTTCAAGCTTTGGTCGTTTGCCTCCACTTGAGTCATTTCTTTTTTCGTTTCCGAAGCAAAAGACATATAAGCCCCCCCTCTTTTCCAACTCTGGCATAATCCTTATTTAATATGTTTCGATGAATAATCGATAAGCCATTCTGCAATGGCTTTCCCATCATGGCGCACAACACCATTTTTGATGGTTGCGATATCTTTCTTTATAATCGCTAATCCTAATTTTTGTAATTCTTCTATATTTACTTTGACCGGTTCCGCTTTCTGTTCTTTATAAGTTTCTTTAATGGAGTAGGGTAAATCATTGCTGTTTACCAAAATGGCATCTAAAAATGGCTTGCCAACATGTTCATAAATAGCTTTTACATGATCTGCCGCCTGATACTGATTCGTTTCCCCTTTTTGCGTCATCAAATTGCAAATGTAGATTTTTTTAGCTTTGGAACGAATAATCGTTTCCTGAATTTCTTTTACCAACAGATTTGGGATGATGCTTGTATAAAGACTGCCGGGGCCGATTAAAATCATGTCGGCGCTATTGATGGCTGCTATTGCTTCAGGAAGGGGCTTTACATCTTCCGGAACCAAAAAGACGCGTTTGATCCGCTTATTGGATAAAGAGATTTTGGACTCTCCCTTAACAATTTGGCCGTCCAACAATTCAGCATGCAAATTGACAATGCCATTCGCTGATGGAATGACCTTTCCATTTACGTTCAATACTCTGCTCATCTCGATGATGGCACTGAAAAAATCGCCGGTAATGTCCGTTAATGCAGTAAGCATCAAATTCCCCAATGAATGGCCTCCCAAGTCCTGGGAATTCGAAAAACGATATTGGAACATTTGTTCCAACAATGGTTCCGTATCAGATAAAGCGGCAATCACATTACGTATATCCCCTGGAGGAGGTATATCATAATCATCCCGAAGTCTCCCCGAAGATCCCCCATCATCTGTTACGGTTACAATGGCGGTGATATGAAAGGGATAGAGTTTCAATCCCCTCAGAATGGTTGATAAACCGGTCCCTCCTCCAATCACAACTATATTCGTATTCCCCATTCAAACAATCCTCTCTCTATGAACGAATATCACGGTGGATGACTTCTGTTTGATATTTTTCTTTGAAATATTTCCCGAAATATTCAGTCAGTGTGACAGACCGATGCTGCCCTCCGGTACAGCCGAAGGCAATGACTAATTGCGGTTTTCCTTCTTTAATATATTGTGGAATAATAAAATCAAATAAGTCTTCCAATTTTTCGATTAAAATTTTTGTTTCTTTTGTGTTATAAACATAATCATAAACTTCCTGGTCCAATCCGGTCTTATTTCTCAGTTCTTCTACATAATAAGGGTTATTTAAAAATCTTACATCAAAAACCAAATCCGCATCAATAGGAATCCCGTTTTTGTAACCGAATGAAACCACATTAATTGAAAATTTTGGTTTTTTTGTGAGGGAAAATTCCTCTGTAATACGTTCACGAAGCTCGCGAGGTTTCATTTTTGAAGTATTGTAAATGTAATGGGCTCTCCCTTTTAATTCAGAGAGCATCTCTCTTTCTTTTCTGATTCCTTCCAGAGGCAGACCGCCGGGGGCCAGAGGGTGTTGGCGTCTCGTTTCTTTATATCTGCGGACAAGGGTTTCGTCATCCGCGTCCAAAAATAATACTTTGGTGTTTACATTTTTTTCTTTCTCCAGCATGTCGAGCGCATCGATGAGGGAATTAAAGAACTCGCCGCCGCGCATATCCATCACTGCGGCAATTCTTGAAATTCTTTTTTTCGATTGTTTCATTAATGCCAAAAATGTCGTCAATAATTTAGGCGGCAAATTATCGATGCAATAATAGCCCATATCTTCAAAACTTTGCACCGCCACGGTTTTTCCGGCTCCAGACATGCCTGTAATAATCACTAATTCATATTCGGGAGCTTTTGCGCCTTTTCCGTCTATTTCATCCATGGATCTCATCTCCTTCGAAAAGCTCCATAGAAGATTGATACTTTGCCTCTATCAATTCATAATCTTTTGTATATATGCACGTACCGTACTGAATTCCTTTATTTAATGCGGCAAACAGAAGATTTTTCCGATCGCCTTCCGCCATCGGAAGATGCTCGAGATCTCCGATTGGACGCCATTCCAAAATGCCTTCCCTGTTTTGCTCCATTGGAGTTCCTTCAACCCCATGGGCCACAAAAGTAAACAGCATCCATTCATCAATCACTTGATCATCTTCTTTTATGACAATTGTGTAGACTCCTTTTAAATGGGCATTTTTAGGAGTAACATTTGTCTCCTCCTGAAATTCCCTTACCGCCGCTTCATATATGGATTCGCCGCTTTCCATTTTTCCTCCCGGAGCGACGTACCATCCTCTTCTCGGCTTTTTTAGAAGAAGCACTTGTCCATCCTGTATAGCTAATAAGTTGGCAATTCTTTGCATAAGCGACACCTCAATCTTTGTTACTCCTAATCACTATTATACCGTGACTAGTTCTTTTGGTACAAAATAATACTTATATACAATCTATAATGTATATTTTATGATTAGAAGCTATTTCGTAGAATATTCAAAAAAAAAGTTGTTTCCAAAATGGAAACAACCAAAAATTTAACTAAAGGGGGGTTAAAATGTACTTTTATTATACCCCCATTCCCATGGTAAAAAAAGTTACAATATAGTTAATTTATGATTACCCTTTCTTTACTAATTGCTCTTTCAGCTCTTCAACATAAATTTGCGCGGACTGGGCTGCAATGCTTCCGTCGCCTGTTGCGGTTACGATTTGGCGCAATGTTTTTTCGCGTACATCTCCCGCTGCAAAAATCCCTTTTACAGACGTCTCCATTTTTTCATTTGTCACAATATAGCCATTCTCGTTTAGAATGCCCAGATTTTTAAACGGTTCAGTCAGCGGGGATAAACCAATATAAATAAATACCCCGTCGCATGGCACTTCTTTTTCGGAACCGTCCACCGTTGAAACCAGGGTTACGCTGCCGACTTTTCCATCTTTTTCATTAATTTGTTTGACCGTATGATTCCAAATAAAGTCCACTTTTTCATTCGCAAATGCGCGTTCTTGCAGGATTTTTTGGGCACGGAGTTTATCGCGCCGATGCACGATGGTCACTTTTTCGGCAAAGCGGGTTAAATATACGCCTTCTTCCACCGCCGAGTCGCCGCCGCCGACAACGATTAATTTTTTCCCTTTAAAGAACGCTCCGTCGCATACCGCGCAATAGCTTACACCGCGTCCGCCCAGTTCATTTTCGCCGGGAACGCCCAATTTTTTATGCTCGGCACCTGTCGCGATGATGATGGCACGGGCTTTATATTCTTTTTGCCCTGCTTTGACAACTTTGTACTCTTCCCCGTCAATTACTTCGGTCACATCGCCATAGGCGTATTCCGCACCGAATTTTTTTGCGTGTTCAAACATTTTTGTGGACAATTCAGGCCCCAGAATTGACTCAAATCCAGGATAGTTTTCTATTTCTTCCGTATTGGCCATCTGTCCGCCTGGAATTCCACGCTCCAACATGAGTGTTGAAAGGTTTGCGCGGGAAGTATAAACCGCAGCTGTCATTCCGGCAGGACCTGCTCCGATAATGATGACATCATAAATTTTTTCCTCTGCCATTTCCATTCCTCCTAACTCTCTTTTAATGTAGTCAATGGAATGCAAAACATCAAATAGTTTGCCCTATTCTTCGGCGAATGGCAAAAATTCAAGCAATTGATCCATATATTTCGTTAAGGTTGCCACCGTTATTCCGTGTTTTTCTGCAAACTGTTTTTTCGTTACACGATCGGAACTGATGGTTGAAAAATACATATATTCCACTGCCGCGGCCAATGCCTTCACATTTTTGAACTCATAGCCGCTGAGAAAAGCCCTCTCGCTAAGAACAAACCACATTTGGAACAAGTGCTGTTTTTCAAGGGTCAATGCCTCTATGCCGTCAAAAAGTTCCTCCGCCACGGAGATGAGACGAATAAATATTTTCTCCAATTTATTATTCACATTGAATTCATGATTCAATGCGTAGGCTAAACAAAGCTTTTCCAAGCCGTTATATTTGGATAAATCGATTAATTTCGGATGTGAAATAATTTCCTGTTTAAAGGCGGATTTGCTGAGCAGGAAAAAGCCGAACATCCGGTGGGCCGGATAATCGCTGCTGATTTTTTTGATAATGTAATCCCGGTTTTGTTCAAGGGTAGGAAATTCCGAGGCTTCTTTCTTTTTAATATGTTTCCACGGCTCCATACCGGTTTTTGAAGGATCAATCTGAACCAACATTTCCCATGCCCTTTCCGCCTCTTTCACATGGTTGGAAAAATAGGCGGCCTGGCTTAACCAAAAATAGAAGCCGGAATCATTCGGCGCCATTCTTTTTGTCATGCTATGAAGCCACTTATAGGCCAAATCATACTCCCCGATCAACGCCAGCGTCGCCCCCAGTTTATAACGGCTGTCGAAATCAAATGGATATATCTTTTTCAATACTTCGACCAAATAACGGAGAAAGGCTTCATCTTTTTCGTAATAGGCAATGATCGTCAAATTGCACAATGCGTGCAAATTTCCCGGATTTTCGCGGAGCACATGCCGCAAAATGGCTTTGGATTGCTCCAGATCGCCTACATAAAAGTAAGCCAGGGATAGATTATTATAAGCAGACCAGAGTTCGGGATATTGATCGATCATATTTTCCAGCAATTCAATCGCTTCATGAAATTGGCTTTTTTCCATTAATCGGCGCGCTTTCTCTTGCAAGAGGAATTGCTCATAGGTTTCCTCATCCAAATCATCGATTTCGTTTTGCTCAAAATGAACAAAATCGATGATTTCTTTCGCTTCTAATGCATAAAGACCATCAGGATCAAGCTCCAAATATTTCTCTGCATACTTTTTTGCATCATTCATCAATCCCAAATAACCGGATACTTCGGCCAAATAATAAACATGTTCTGGCTCATCCGGTTCCAGACAATATGCGGTATGAATCAGTTCATAGGCCTTTTCGAAATTTTGGGCGTTCAGTTCCAAAAGCCCATAGTGCATTAACACGTGGGCATCATCCGGACTCAATTCCGCCGCTCTTTTCATATATTTATACGCTCGATCCAGCTGATCCCTTTCCAACGCCTTAATTGCTTTATTGAAATAGTATTCTCCATCTGGAATAAACGAAACAATGTTGTTTTTCTCTTTCTGCTGCTTCTTTTCCAAAATGAACCTCCAAATAAATAAGGAACGTTATAAAAACGTTCCTCTTGATGAATACACCTTATTATATCATATTTCTTGCAATCGTCATTGCAAATAGCGTTTTCAATGATGAATTTATTTTGTATTTTTCGTGCTCTTTCTTTTTTGCTGATGGCGTTCCACAAGCACTCCCAGAACATCGTATACGCTCACTTTTTGTTCTTGCAATAAAACGAGCAAATGATAAAGCAAATCGGCCGCTTCCCATTTCACTTCTTCCGGATTCCGGTTTTTTGCGCCAATTACGACTTCCGTCGCTTCCTCTCCGACTTTTTTGCAGATTTTATCGATGCCTTCCGTAAATAAATAAGTCGTATACGCGCCCTCTGGCATTTCTTCTTCGCGTTTTTTTATGATTTCCACCAGTTCCGGAATAATGCCGACACTGCCCACTTTTTCGTTTTCAAGAATTTTTTCCGTAAAGCAGGAAGTTGTGCCTTTATGGCAAGCAGGGCCAGCCGGAACCACTTCGACCACCAGGGCATCCTGATCGCAGTCGGTTGTGATGGATACGACTTTTTGTGTATTTCCGCTTGTTTCCCCTTTATGCCAAAGTTCATTGCGTGAACGGGAATAGAACCATGTCTCGCCTGTTTCGATTGTTTTATTTAATGATTCTTTATTCATGTACGCAACCGTTAAAACCTCTTTAGTGCGCGCATCTTGTACAACGGCAGGGATTAAACCTTTTTCATCAAATTTTAAACTTTCGATTTCAATCATCTGACACAAACTCCTTTTTCACGTAAATAGGCCTTTACTTCAGGCACGCTTGTTTCTTTGTAGTGGAAAATTGAGGCGGCAAGGGCTGCATCCGCATCAACGTCCTGCAATACTTCCCTGAAGTGTTCCTTCGTTCCTGCTCCTCCGCTGGCAATCACCGGCACTGTGACCGCATCCCGGACAGCTTTCGTCAACTCCAAATCATAGCCGGTTTTTTCCCCATCTTGATTCATGCTTGTAAGCAGGATTTCCCCGGCGCCAAGCTCCACGGCTTTTTTTGCCCACTCCACTGTCGTCCATCCGGTTTTGTTTCGGCCGCCATGGGTATAAACCATCCATGTGCCATCTTCGTCGCTGTACCGCGCATCAATGGCCACCACTATGCATTGGGATCCGAAAAAATCCGCTCCTTCTTTGATTAATTCCGGCCTTTCGATGGCGGATGTATTGACCGATACTTTGTCCGCTCCGGCACGCAAAATCCGTTTCATATCTTCCAATGTGCGGATGCCTCCGCCCACCGTAAAGGGAATGGAAATTTCCGAAGCGGTTTTTCTGACGACATCAATCATCGTCTTTCTGCCTTCATAGGATGCGGAAATATCTAAAAATACGAGTTCATCCGCTCCCTGCTCATCATAATATTTTGCGAGTTCCACCGGATCCCCTGCGTCCCGGAGGCCGACAAACTGTATCCCTTTCACGACCCTTCCGTCTTTCACATCCAAACAAGGTATGATTCTTTTCGTCAACATCTATTTCACCCCTTGCAGCCACTTTTTCAACAGATATACGCCAAATTCTCCTGATTTTTCAGGGTGGAATTGCATGCCGCATACATTGCCATTTTGAACGATTCCGGGAACGGGAACGCCAAAATAATCGGCGGTTGCCACCACTTGTGGGGAGCCGGTGTTGGCATAATAGGAATGGACAAAGTAAACATACCGGTCTTCAGGCAATTCTTCCCCTTCCAGCCATTTCGGAATGGAGTGAAACGTCAATGAGTTCCATCCCATATGGGGCACTCTATATTTTTCGCCTTTCTCTGATATGCCGGAGAAGCGGACCACTTTTCCTTCAAAAAAGCCGAATCCCTTTGTTGGGGTTACCTCTTCACTTTCTTCAAACAACAGTTGCATGCCCAGGCAGATGCCGAGAAGCGGTTTACCGTTTTCCACTTCGTTTCGGATGTACTGGTCCAATCCGGTTTCCCGCAATTTCTTCATCGCATCGGGAAAAGCGCCTACGCCCGGCAAAATGAGGGCATCCGCCTCCCTTAACTCTTCCGGATTGGAAGAAACGATGACTTCCGCATTCAATTTTTTTAACGCCTGAGTGACACTGAACAAATTTCCCATTCCATAATCAATGACGCCGATTTTCATGCGAGTATTCCTTTCGTTGAAGGTACTCCTTTAACCCGTGGATCGATTTGTACCGCATCATCAATCGCGCGGGCAAGGGCTTTAAAGATTGCTTCGATAATATGGTGCGTATTGTGGCCATATGGAACGATGACATGCACGTTCATCCGCGCTTCCAACGCAAATTTCCATAAAAACTCATGCACCAGTTCCGTGTCAAAAGTTCCTACTTTCGGTTTCAGCTCAGGCGCTACACGATATTCCAGATGGGGCCGGTTGGAACAATCCACAACAACCTGGGCCAAGGCATCATCCATCGGAACAAAGGCATTCCCATATCTTCGGATACCTCGTTTATCTCCCAATGCTTCCCTTACTGCCTGTCCCAAAACAATGCCAAGATCTTCAGTTGTGTGGTGATCATCAATATGGGTATCTCCGTTCGCCANAATTTTTCCGTCAAACAAACCATGTTTCATAAATAAATCGAGCATATGGTCCATAAAAGGGACGCCTGTATTGACCTCGGCATTTCCTTCCCCATCCAAATGAAATTCCACTTTGATTTGGGTTTCTTTTGTTGTCCGCTCAATTTGAGCAAAACGTTTTCTTGTCGCCGTCATTTAATTTTCCCCTTTCTTCCAGCCTCGCGATTCAACCGCCCGCGCATGTCCTTCCAATCCTTCCATGCGGGCCAGTCTTGCAATTTTTGGGGCGTTTTCTTCCCATGTTTTTTCCGAGTAATAAACGATATTTGTTTTCTTTATAAAATCATCCACATTTAATCCGCTTGCAAAACGCGCCGTGCTGTTTGTCGGCAATACGTGGTTCGGGCCGGCAAAATAATCCCCGACCGGTTCCGAACTGTATCGTCCAAGGAAAATGGCCCCAGCATGACGGATGCCCTCGCTGACTTTCTCCGCATTTTCAGCGACAATTTCCAAGTGTTCCGGCGCAAGGGTATTGACCGCTTCCACCGCCTGATCCATATTTTCCGCAATATAAATATGGCCGAAGTTTTCAATGGATGCTCTTGCAATTTCTTCCCTAGGAAGTTGTTTCAGCTGTTCTTCCACTTGTTCGCTCACGGCTTTTGCAAGCTTTTCGCTTGTAGTTATTAAAATGGCGCATGCCCGCTTGTCATGTTCAGCCTGGCTCAATAAATCGGCCGCTATTTCATCAGGATAGGCAGTGTCATCGGCCAAGATGCAAATTTCACTCGGCCCGGCAATCATATCAATCGCCACTTGTCCAAACACTTCCCGTTTGGCAAGGGCCACAAAAATGTTTCCAGGACCTGTGATTTTATCGACAGGAGCGATGGTTTCCGTTCCATAGGCGAGTGCCGCAATGGCCTGGGCACCGCCGATTTTATAAATTTCATTCACCCCTAAAATGCTTGCGCATACCAGCACTGCAGGGGGGAGTTTGCCGTCTTTACCGCAAGGGGAAGTGATCACAATGCGTTTTACTCCCGCCACTTGGGCAGGAATGACATTCATCAAAACCGAAGAAGGATAGGCGGCAGATCCTCCCGGCACATACAAACCTACGGAATCCAGCGGAATAATCCGCTGGGCAAGATAGGAACCGTGAGCCAAAGGCAAGGTATAGCCTTCCCTTTTCTGCGCTTCATGATAGTTGCGGATATTGTCCGCCGCTTCTTCCAAATCCTTTTTCAATTGCGGATCGAAATTTTGGAGGGCTTCATTGATTTCTTCTTCTGTCACGCGGAAATCCTCGAGGGAGACCCCATCCCACATTTCCGTGTATTTTCGGACGGCCGCATCCCCATTTTCGCGCACGTCCGCAATCACTTGGCGAACCGTTTTCAGCTGTTCTTCATTCCCGCTTTCGAGCTCTCTTTTTAATGAAATGTTAGTTGTCAACTTTGAAATTTTCATATGTCAACCTTCCCTCTATTTCACGACTTTCTTTAACCGGGATACAATTTCCTGAATGCGCTCATTTTTCATCCGGTAGCTTACCGGATTGGCGATCAGGCGCGAAGAGACATCGGCAATATGCTCATACTCCACCAATCCGTTTTCCTTTAATGTTCTTCCCGTTGAAACAATGTCCACAATGCGGTCGGCAAGGCCGATCATCGGGGCAAGTTCAACAGAACCGTTTAATTCGATGATTTCCACCTGCTCCCCGATGCCTTTGTAATAATTCATTGCGATGTTCGGATATTTCGTTGCGATGCGCGGAGCAATTTCGTCCATTTCGGTATTCGGCAGTCCTGCCGAAGCAATATGGCATTTGCTTATTTTTAAATCCAATAATTCATGGACATTCCGCTGCTGCTCCATTAAAACATCTTTCCCGGCAATGCCGATGTCCGCAACCCCATGTTCCACATAAACCGGAACGTCCATCGGCTTCGCCAAAATAAAGCGGATGTTCTCCTCCGGAATTTCGATCATCAGCTTCCGGGACATTTCCACCTCTTCCGGCAGCTTGAATCCTGCCTCGATCAACATTTGATAAGCTTCTTCAAAAATGCGCCCTTTCGGCATGGCAATCGTTAATTCACTACTCATTGCGTTTCCTCCTGGCTCAAATCGACAACACGACTAAATAGTTTGGTAAATGCTTCTTTGTTGATTAACCCCCGCTTTGATTGGACTGTTACTCGGGCTCCCTGCCGTCTTAACGTTGATGCGAGTTCCAACGCCTTAATGAAATCTTCATCATCAAACAGTACGCAAACCGTTTCTTCCTTCAATTCTTCTTTCGGCAGCACTTCAAGAAGCCGATCGATGCGGATGCTGAAACCTGTCGCCCCTACATCGCTTCCAAACAGATGCAACAAACCATCATACCGGCCGCCGTTTCCTAAAGGGAAGCCGCTTCCGGAAGCGAAAATTTCAAATAACATGCCCGTATAATAATTCATATGGCTTGAAAGGGTGAAATCGAAGGAAACATATTGGGAAAGTCCATAGGCATTAATCAATTTGGACAGTTGTTTCATATATTCGATTCCATCGTTTTTCCGTACATATTTTTCCATGTCTTCAATGGAAGCCAAATTTGTCGCCTCACTGATGAACTCGAGAAGGGCATTCGCTTTCGTCGCCGGCAAACCAAATTCATGCACCGCTTCTTCAAATCCCACATAATTGCGTTCGACAAGCAGAGTCCGCAAAATTTCCCGCTGTTCTTCATGATCGGTATAATCATTTAAAATATCATGCAATACGCCCGCATGGCCGATGGTCAATTTAAATGATTCGATGCCAAATTCCTTCATTAATTCAATCGCTGTAATGAGCACTTCCGCATCGGCGAAAACGGTCTTGTCGCCGATGATTTCAATGCCCATTTGGCCAAATTCCGCCGGTCTTCCCCCTTCCATTTGCTGCGCGCGGAACACATTGGCGGCATAAGCCAGGCGTAGCGGAATTTTTTCCTTTAATAATTTAGAAGTTGCAACCCTCGTAATAGGAGTTGTCATATCCGGACGCAAAACTAAGGTATTTCCTTGACTGTCGACCAATTTGAATAAAGATGCGTCCGATATCGCCGATGCCTTTCCGACCGTATCGTAATATTCCAAAGTGGGCGTTTCAATGAAATCAAATCCCCGAGAACGGAAAACTTCACGGCCGATTCGCTTTGCTCTTTCAATTTTCTCATAAATTCCGGGGAACGTGTCTCTCATTCCTATAGGTTTTTCGAACTTTTTGATTGCTGACATATTCACACATCCTATTAATATACTTTAATATATTAGAGTGTTAGAGAGTTAGAGAATTAGTATATGAAAGCATTGTATCGAACTATCAAAAATTAGTCAATTCATAAACAATATTGTTAGGAAAATTTTTTATTTTTGCGTCCTTTTTATGCATTTGCAACAACCCTTTTCCTATCTACATTTTAACTCGAATTATCTTCAGGAACGCTTTAGAATCCGTCAATTTTTTTAAGTAATCCGCAAAATCGGTGAATNCGCAAAATATCTTCCGGAATATGGAATTATTCATAACGCTGTATGAACATATAAAAAAAGCTGTTTAGAAACCTTTCTAAACAGCCTTGTCCCTCTTCTTTTTCCGTTCAGCCATTTCTTCCGCCGTATAAATGATGCGCATCGGGTTGCCCCCCACCATGGCCCCGGCAGGTACATCCTTATTCACCAAAGTGGCGGCGGAAACAATCGCGCCATCACCGATTTCCACCCCCGGCAAAATCGTTGAATTCGCTCCTATCATAACTCCGTTTCCAATTTTCACATCGCCAAGCCGATATTCATCAATCAGATATTCATGGGCCAAAATGGTCGTATTATAGCCGATAATCGTATTATCCCCGATCGAAATGCGCTCGGGAAACATCGTATCCGGCATGACCATTAACGCCAGGGAGGTTTTCTTCCCGATCTTCATTTTCAAAAATGTCCGGTACAACCAATTTTTTAACCCCATGAACGGAGTAATCCTGCCGATTTGAATAAAAACAAAACATTTCACAACTTTCCAAAACGGCACCGTTTTATATACATGCCATAAAGAGTTTGCGCCTCCTTGAACTTTATACGTTTCAGTTCTCCGCATATTACAACCCCTTCACGATTGTTAATAAATCGGACATGTGATGCAGCATAAAATCCGGATTGAACTGTTTTAAATAATGTTCCCCTTTAATCGACCANGCAACCCCGGCCGTTTTGACTCCCGCGTTTTTACCGGCCAAAATATCATGGTAATTGTCCCCGATCATCAACGTTTTTTCTTTTGGCACCTTCAACCGATCCAACGCCAACAACACCGGCTCCGGATCCGGCTTTACCTTTTTCACATCTTCCAATCCGATCCAGAAGTCAAAGTAATGTTCGGCTTTCATGTATTTAAGCCCGCGTTCAATCGTTTCCTTTTTTTTCGTTGAAACGATTGCCAATTTATGGCCCTCCCGTTTAAGCTGCTCCAATGTCTCGTTGACGCCGTCGAATTCTTTTACGTAAAGATCGTGATAGGCATGATTAAATTGTCGATATTTCGCGATCAACTCATCAGCTTCATTTGGCGCAATTTGCTCAAACGTCTCTTTTAANGACGGACCAATGAATTTGATGCAATCTTTTGGCGAATATTGCCCGGGAAATCTTTCGTTTAAAACGTGCATAAATGTGCGTATAATCAATTCATTCGTATTCAGTAATGTGCCATCAAAATCAAACAATAATGCTTTCATTCCGACTGAAACACTTCCCTGTTCATTTCCTTCAATTCTGCTTTATTCCAAATAAATGCAACTACCATTGTCAGAGCAAATGCTGTCAAAAGTCTAATTAATAATAAATACAGGATTGGAACCCCTAACGGTGCGAAAATGAGCGTATCCTCAATCACCGCGTGGCAGGCAACNAGGAAGATGAAGCACAGCGTAGCGTCTTTTTTGCTGACCCCGTCTTCCTTGACTGATTGAATCATGACACCAGCGCCATAGGCCAAACCGATGAATAATCCGGCAACCAGCGTCATCGCTGCATTCGGCTGTACACCGATCACTTTCGTCACCGGGGCAAGAATATCTGATAATTTATCTAAAAAAAGATAGTCCCTCAAATATTGGACGACAATCATTAATGGAATGACAATGATTAACAATTGCAATATACCTAACCCTGCTTTCTCCAATCCCAAAAGCAGGATTCCTCCCCAGCCATCCGGATCAGGGGTTTGTGCAGGAACCAGCCCATATTGGGCAATTTCCCCTCCGCCATTCCACAGAAAACGGATTACGATGGCGGAAAGGATCGCCAAACCAAATCTTACGGCAAGGATAATCCAAAGCTTTACCCCCGTCTTTAATGCAACACCGGTTTCAATAAAAATGTTATGGGAGAACGAGAGCATGACAGCAAGTATAAATACTTCTTTGACGGTGAGTTCAACCGACAAAATCCCGGCAATCGCCGCGTATAAATTCAAAAAGTTACCCAAAACAAGCGGGATGGCAGCTTCACCGCCCAGTCCAAGTATTCCCATCAAAGGTGCAATTAAGTCGATCAGCCATGGCAAAACCGGTGTGAATTGTAATATGGTGACCAAGAAAGTAATGGGAAAAATGACCTTGCTTAAAGACCAGGCAGTCTGGCCGCCTGCAATAATCCCCTTTTTTAACGTAGACATTTCCATTTTCCTTTCTACTCATCTAAATACCGGACAACCGGACGAACCTTCCATCGGCGGTAAAATATTGAAACAAAGCCGATAATGATTAATGTGACCGAAACAACTTGCGCAGATCGCAAATCGCCGAACAAATACAGGCTGTCGGTTCTCAAAGATTCAATAAAAAAACGGCCGATGGAATACCAAATCAAATAAGAGAAGAAAATTTCTCCCCGATGCAAATTGGCTCTTCTGAATATTAGCAGAATGATAAGTCCGACAAAGTTCCATACTGATTCATATAAAAAGGTAGGATGGACATATGTGCCCAAATCGTGAATATACATTTGCTCGATAATCCAATCCGGCAAGAATAAATTTTCAAGAAATCCGCGGGAAACCGGACCGCCATAAGCCTCCTGATTCATGAAATTTCCCCAGCGCCCAATGATTTGGCCGATCAGGATGCTTGGAGCCGNAATATCCGCCACTTTCAAAAAGCTTACTTTTTTCACCCGGCAGAATATATACGCAGTTAAAACCGCTCCAAATAATGCCCCGTGAATGGCAATTCCGCCATTCCATATTTCAATAATTTTCCCTGGATTGGCACCATAATAATCCCATCTCATAATGACATAGTAAAGGCGGGCGCAAATGATGGAAATCGGCAGCGCCCAAAGCAATAAGTCGCCAAAAAAATCTTCCGGCAATCCCCGTTTTTTCCCTTCGGCCTGTGCCGCAAAATAACCGATAATAATGCCTGTCACTATGATAATTCCATACCATCGCACAGTGATGGGACCAATATTGAAGGCAACCGGATCAATCGCTAACAAAATACTTTCCATAGGAACTCCTCTCAATTTCCATAATCTTTCTTACATTAATATTCATCAATTTCATCTTGCATTGCAATCACTTCGTCCAACCTTCTGGAAAATTCGAGGGCTGGATTAATGCCGATCTTTTTCAGGCGATAATTCATCGCCGCCACTTCAATAAGGACGGAGACGTTTCGTCCAGGGCGGACCGGAATGGTCAATTTGGTCACTTCCGTATCGATGATTTTCATTTTTTCTTCATCCAGCCCCAACCGGTCGTACGTTTTGTCCGGATCCCAGTTTTCCAGCTCCACCACCAATGTAATCCGTTTATAAGGGCGGACCGCACTGGCTCCAAACAAAGTCATAATATTAATGATGCCGATTCCCCGGATCTCCAATAAGTGCTCAAGCAGAGGAGGCGGACTTCCAATTAATAAATTCTCTCCTTCTTGGCGGATTTCCACACAATCATCCGCGACGAGCCGATGTCCTTTTTTAATCAATTCCAAAGCGGTCTCGCTTTTCCCCACACCGCTTTTCCCGATGATCAGCACACCAATGCCGTAAACGTCCACCAACACTCCATGCACCGCTGTCGATGGTGCCAGTTTACTTTCCAAATAGTTGGTGAGCCTGCTTGAAAATCTTGTCGTTTTCATGGATGTGACAAGCACCGGCACATTGTTTTTATTGGAAGCTTCAATTAATTCCTGCGGCACTTCCATATTCCGCGAAATGATGATTGCCGGAGTTTCCTGAGAACATAATTTCAACATCCGTTCCCGCTTTAAATCCGGAGGGAGCATTTCAAAAAAGGACAGTTCCGTTCTTCCAATCAATTGCACTCGGTCGGCAGGATAATGGGTGAAATATCCGGCCATCTCCAGACCGGGCCTTGAAATATCGCTCGTCGTAATATAACGGCCTATCCCTTCATGTCCGCTGACAAGCTTTAAATTGAATTTTTCCATCACATCTTTTGTCGTTACTTGCGCCATCCGATTCTCCCACCTTTTTCTCATATGTATTTATTTTAGCATTATAGTATACTTAACCCAAATAAAAAAGGAGACGTGCCTTCAACGTCTCCTTTCATGGAACATGTAAACGCTTTAATTTTGAAAATTATTTTTGCTGAGCCAGCCATTTTGCAGCAGCTTCGGCATCTTCGCCTTGAAGCAATCCTTTAGGCATGGCATTTCTACCATTGTTGATGATGTCCAAAATTTCTTGTTCAGACAATCTGGAACCTACATCATTTAATGCAGGAGTATTGCCCATTCCTTCCAAGTTTTGGCCATGGCAAGATGTGCAGTTTTTCATGACAAGTTGTTCGCCTTTGTCCCCGCCATCGCTTTTACCGGCGTCGTCAGATGCATTGTCATTTCCACCACCGCAGGCACCAAGCATTAGTGCAGATCCGAATAGTAGTGCTAACCATGCTTTTTTCATTTCTTGAACCCCTCCAAAAAGATAGTAAAAATATGCAATACAACTTCATTATAGCAAAATCAATCGAGAAAGAAACATTTGGTTCCTTCCCCAAAGCGTTGAGAATACAGGAAAATTCAGCATTATCAACGATTCCAGCATTTGTTTCATTTTTATGAATTCTTTGTGAAAACGTGTTCACAATTAATAAAAACCGTCCAAAAATTATTTTAATATGATTTCCGCGGTGGAGTGAAAAGCAAATGCATAAATATTGTGCTCCAATAAACAAATCCTATTCATCATCCTCCGATGAATAGGATTTGTTTTGACTATAACGATCTTTTTGTATATTCTATCGCCTTATCGTAGATATGTACTAATTCTTTCGTTTGAATCCCCAATTCTTTGGCCAATTTTGTTGCCCGGTCCAAATCAATTTTTGTCAGGGCGATGCTTAATTGCAAGTAGATGGTCATTTCTGTTTCCTTGCCGCAAATGGTTTCAATAACTTCTTTGGAGAAGGGCAATTGCTGGACAATGACATGGATCGGCCTTTGCAAAATGGCATCAATCAGCGAGAACATTCCGGCCAAATAATATTCGGGATAATTTTCCTTTTTTGTTTTTTTCGCGAGCAACTCGCAAATCTTTGCCCGCAAAATGGAGGTCCGCATCAATTCAAGATCGACATTGGACGGCTCTTCCAAACGTCCTTCATTGATTGCCAATAAATACAAATATTTTCTAAGTTCAATCAGCCCGACCATCATAATCGCCTGTTTAATCGAGCGCACTTTCATTCTTTTATTCGAAATGTTGTTGATCAACCGGAGCAATTTATATGTCAATGAAACATTTTGTTCAATCTTTTCGGCAATTTCCTGAATATTGGAATCTTCCTCTTTTAAAATGCTCATGAGTTGGAAATAATGCAGCGTATTCATCGGGATATCGGAAGATTTGATGACTTGCGGCTGTTCAAAAAAATATCCCTGGAACAGCGAATATTCTGCCCCTTTCGCTTCCTCGAACTGCTGGCGGTTTTCCACTTTTTCCGCCAACAATTGGATGTGGGGGAAGATTTTTTTTACCCGCTCTTCAATGATCAGCCGATCTTCTTTCGGAGTGTTTAAAAAATCGATTTTTATAATGTCGACGTGGGAAAATAAGACGTTGTAATAATCTATGGGCTTTTGTAAAACAAAATCGTCCAGCGCGATGATAAATCCACGATTTCTCAATTCAATGATCCGATAAACCAATTTATCTGTAATCGGCACATCTTCCAATATTTCAATTACAAAAGTGGAAGGCTGGATAACATCAAAAAGGTCGCTCATCAATAATTTTTCCGTAAAATTGATAAAACCGGGCAATCCATTCGTCAATTCTTGCATGCCAATGGAAAACACCGAATTTTTCAACACTTCGATTGTGGCGCTATTCGAGTCTACTTGTTCAAAGCGATTCGTTTCACTTCTCCTGTATAACAGTTCATATGCCACCACGTCTTCATTCCTGTTAAAGATGGGTTGCCTTCCTACAAATACTTCCACCATGATTTCCTCGCTCTTTACATAATCTTTGAATTCCTATTACAATAATATCCAATCCATTCATTCAAAAAAAATCGTTGAAAAGTCCCAAAAATATTTTTTAAATTATAAAGTATTTTTGACTAATGTTGAATTATAAAAAATGTATCATCTTTAAAAAGATGATACATTCAAAAATTTATTATTCCGCAAAAACTATCGGCCATTCATTGCGTTTTTCAAGCATTTCTTTCGCCAATTGTTTTGCCCCTTCCAAACTGTGGTTTGCCGCCCATCCGCATTGCACTTCATTGCATGCAGGAACTTCCGTCGCATTCAATACATCCCGAAGAGTTTTTTCCAAAATATCCAATACTTCCTCATAATCATCGTGGTTAATCATGGTGAGGTAAAATCCCGTTTGGCATCCCATTGGGCTTAAATCCACCACTTGATTGGTATGATTGCGGATATGTTCGGCCATCAAATGCTCAAGAGAATGAAGGGCAGGCATTTCCATATGCTCCTTGTTCGGCTGCTTGAAACGGATGTCATATTTGCGCACCACATCGCCATTTTTCCCTTCGATAACGCCGGCCAAACGGACATAAGGGGCCTTTACTTTTGTATGATCCAAGTTAAAACTCTCCACATTCATTTTTTTCATTGCTTCTTCCCTCTTTCCCTGTCCATTTTCGTTTTACATTCATTGTACTTGTTTCCCCTCATTCTGTCACTCCCGGCTGGAAACGCGCCTTCCACTGCCGAATTGCCGCTTTTTTACGGCATCTTTTTTAAAAAATCAATTTTTCACATGGGCGATAAATCTCCAGCGGATTAAATAGAAATAAATGATCTGCAATAAAATCAAGAAGGAAAATGCAAAAACGATTTCCTTTACAATCGAGATATTGGCAATATCCTTTAATAAATTTTGCAAAGCCAAAAAGGCGAATATGCTGTGAACCATTGCCACTCCCCACGGAAGAAAAAACTGCGGAAACAGCTGGGCTGAAACAAGCCGTTTGATTTCTCCATCCGTAATCCCCATCCGCTTCAGCACATCGAATTTCCGTTTTTCCGAATCCAAATTGGTATGGATTTTAAAGTAAATGAAACTTCCGGCAGCAAGCAAAAATACCCCGGCAACCAACAATCCTACCAATGTAAATAATGAATACATGGATAAAACATACGAATAATTCAACCCCGCATTCTCAAAATAAAATGGCAGCCCATATCGGTTCTTTTCATATTCTTTCTGCACCTGCCGGTAGATGTCCAGCCCCACATTCTGCGCTTCCAGCCATTGTGGTATATCAAACGCAAATAAATGATATCCCGGTTCCACCCTCGGATAACCGCTATATGGATTTTTTAGGCGCAAAAAATCTTCATCACTGATGATGATGGAGTTGGGACTGACGATCGAACTTGGAAAGATGACTTTCGGATATACCCGGTCAATGGTGATCGGCACGTTGTTTTCCTTTAATACCGTATGCACCGTCCTTTTGGACAGCTTTTTAATGGATTCTTCGGAATAGGGAATAAACATCCCTTCCCCGCTTTCCAATTGCACCATCGGATAACCATAAGAGAACAGCAAACTGTTGATGTCGGATTCCCGAAACACTTCCACTTCGTAATTGGTGAAAGAAGAAGTCTGCTTTTTCACTTCAAAGCGGGTCAAATGATAGGAAAGTCCCTTCTGTTCCAGTTCATTCACTATGGACGTGATATGTTGTTTCTCATAGGGATTATCAATATGGCCCTTGTAGATCAGCCCCAAGGGATTTAATTTGTCGTACTGGGATGTATAGGATGATAAAGCGGCCAACAACCCGATACATAAAAAAGCAGCCGCGGAAACCATCGTCACAACAAAATACATTTTTCCGTTGTTTTTTAAAATAAATGTCTGTTCCGCGATGGATAACATTTTTGATTTTCTCCAATAGTAGTGCTTCCGTTTCTTCATCCATTGCACAATGCATTGGGCAGTATCTGTAAAGAAAAAATATGTACCGATTGTAATGAGGACCGGAAGCAGCACAACAAACGGATAAAAGTTCACCCTGTTCGTCAGCAATNCCAAAATATAGGCAATTCCTAACAAAACAACGGCCATAACCGCCCGCTTTTTGGAAAACCGATCGTTCACATCCGCATATTGATACCATTTCAATAAATCGATGATTTTCCGTTCAGGGGAAAAATTGACGCTGATCACCGAAATGATCACAAAGGCGCTAAAATAAACGACAATCGTTAAAATAAACGGCTCCCACCGGAAATATAACGGCAGCTCATTCAGCATTAAAATTTCCCGGACAATCATAAAAAAGAATTTCGAAAATGCATATCCAAAAATAATNCCAAAAGCGATTGAAAGGCTTCCAATCAGCATCGTTTCCATAAAAATCAGCTTCGCAAGCTGCCGCTTCTCCATCCCAAGATGAATCAAAATGGCAAATTCTTTCGCCCTCGACTCCAAAAATGCTTTCATGGAATAGAAAATAAAAAACCATGAAAACAAAACCAAAATCATTTCAGCGATGACCATGCCGCCAATCGGCACTTTCCCCAGATGGCCATTCTCGATTTCAGGATGAAACATGAGCATCGAATAAATAAAAAACACAAAGACCGAAAAGAAACTCGCCATAAAAAACGCCGCATAAATCCGGAAATTGCGTATGACGTTACGGTAAGCGAATTGATGAAAGGTCACCGACTCTTCCCCCCAACAAACTCAACACGTTCAAGATGCGTTGGAAAAATGTTTGTCTCCGGTCGTCCCGATAAATTTCATTAAAATATTCGCCGTCTTTGATAAACAATACCCGGTCGCAAAAGCTTGCGGCAATCGGGTCATGGGTGACCATAATGATGGTTGCATTTCTTTCTTTGTTGATTTTACTTAACAATTCCAGCACTTCCCTGGAGTTATGGGAATCCAGATTTCCGGTCGGTTCATCCGCCAAAATGATGGCAGGTTCATGAATCAGCGCCCTTGCAATCGCCACCCTTTGCGCTTGTCCCCCGGATAACTCGTCAGGCCTTTTATGCAATACGCCAGAAAGCCCCAACTTTTCGGCCAATACTTTTACCCGCTCTTCCATCAAAGAAACCGGCTGGTTGTCGAGGGTAAGCGGCAACACAATATTTTCTTCCACCGTCAGCATCGGAAGCAAGTTAAAGTCCTGGAAAATAAAACCGAGTTCGCGTCTTCTGAAGTAGGCAAGCTCCGTCTTATTAAAAAGATGCGGATTTGTCCCATTAAAAATAATTTCACCGGATGTCGGCTTATCGATGGTGGAAATGATGTTCAGCAAAGTGGTTTTCCCGCTGCCGCTGGGTCCCATGACAGCCAAAAATTCACCTTTTTCCACCTCAAAGCTCAATTGGTTCAAAGCACGGTTGGTAACCTTTCCTTCATAAACTTTTGTGACATCAACGACTTCCAAAATTGCCATAAATGTTCCCTCTTTTTTAATAAATGTTCGCCGTTTCGTTCATGCTTTATTAATTAAAAAATCACTTTTACCAACGTTCCTTTTCCGACTTCCGACTCAATCTCTAGCCGGTGGCCCAGTTTCTCGCAGATTTCCTTCGCCAAATATAGGCCCATGCCGGTAGATTCTCCGGTTCTCCTTCCATTTTCCCCCGTAAAGAACGGTTTTGTTACCCTTGCCAAATCGGATTTCGGAATTCCGATTCCTTCATCCTCCACGCATAAAACGGTTTTCGATTCGTTTTTTTCAACAAATATTTTCACCTTTTTATTCGGCTCAAATGTATATTTTACAGCGTTCGTAATAAATTGAGTAAACATAAATTTCAGCCATTTCGAATCCGTTGTCACCGTCACTTCAGGGTCTATATCAATGACCGGAAAAACATGGTTTGTTATAAATAAACGTTTATTGTCATTAATTGTTGCGGTCACAATCTCTTTCAATCGGACTTCATCAATTTGCATATCCTCTTCGAACTTCTCTATCCGCGCATTCATCAATACNATTTCGATGCCTCTTTTTAACCGGTCCACTTCTTCCTGGATGCTCGTCCTGTCAATCTCTTCTTCCTGCAACAGGAGTTCCAGCACGGAAATGGGCGTTTTCATTTGGTGAATCCATTGGTTTAAAAACTTTTCTTGCCGATCCTGCTTTGCATAAAGGTTCTGAACTTCGTTTTGATAAAGACGATATAATTCCTGCAAATACGCTTCTGTCTGAAGATGCTCGGGCGTCTTGGCATTCTTTTGAAGGGCGTCGTCCATGGTTTGCGGCAAATTTGAAATTCTTTGCAAAAAATTTCTTCGGAACGCGAAACGGACCGCAAGAAACGAAAAAATAAGAATCATGCTGATGACGATGGAATACACCGCGGTATCCACGTTCCGGAAACCGTCCAGCCAATATAAGGATAATATGAACAACACCACGATCAGCTCAAAAATGATAAAGGAAAGGTGTTCTTTAAAAAACAGCTTTAACCCCATAACTATTTTTCCTCCGAACTTAAAACGAATCGATAACCGGCTCCGCGAACGGTTTCAATAACGGACTGCACCCCGTATTCGGCAAGTTTTTTCCGCACACGGGTCATGTTGACATTCAATGTATTTTCATCGACAAACGCCTGGTCATCCCAAAGCTCTTCCAGAAGTTTTTCCCGGGACACCACTTTCGGCGCCTCCCTCATTAACAAATTTAAAATGGCGCATTCTTTTTTCTGCAAAGGGATTTCCACATTTCTTACATGCAGCTCCATCCGCTCCAAGTAGAGCGTCAATTGCCCCAATTGGACGGTTCTCTCTTCCTGTCTCGATGAATACTCTCCATAGGATCTTCTTAAATGGCTTTTGATTTTTGCCAACACAATTTCATAATTGAACGGTTTTGTAATAAAATCATCCCCGCCGTTTTCCAACGCAAAAATCTGATCCATCTCTCCCGAACGCGCGGAAATAAAAATAATCGGGCATTTTGTGTACTGTCTTAACTGTCTGCACCAATAGTACCCATCATAAGAAGGCAAATTTATATCAAGCAATATTAAATGCGGAGAAAAGGCGAGACACTCCTCCACAATCTCGTCAAAGTTTTTCACAATCTCCACTTCGTATTGATATTTTTTTAGATTTTCGGCCAATAATGTAGCAATTTTATAATCATCTTCAATGATATAGATTCGCGTACCTTCCAATATGCTTTCCCCCTTAACGGAACATCTAATTCTATTTTAACAAAAATACAATAACGGTCATTCAAACGCCCTCTTCCAATTTGATTTTGCGATTTTTTCATCTTCATTCACAAAATGTTCACATCCCGTTTTTAAAAATGGGCAAATTCCTTATTGACTATTCTAAACTGTTATAATACAATTACAAATACAAACAGGTATTATAAAACAGTTAGTCCTTAAGGAGGTCCCCCATGTTAGAAAATATCGTTGAATTCTTCAAAAACTTGCCAGACAAAGTCTGTGTAAAGTGCGGAGAAAAAATTGAAGAGCAAAGTGAATGCTATACAAACACATGCGAAAAATGCAGCTCCCACTAATGGTCGTAATAATATTCGGTGAATCGCTTTAAACCTGAAAATGAACTTACTATTAAATCGCTTAACACATGACAACATACAATCGCTTACAAACGCAAAAAATCCTCAAAGTCGCGAACTTTGAGGATTTTTTGCTGTTTTAATGTGTTTCATCGTGAGATTCCGTATTTTCTTGATTATCAAGCTGCATTTTTTCGGCATCTTCTTTCGATGTATCTTTTTCCGGAAGCACTTTGCTCATATCCGGATTTCCTGCGACAATCTGTTTTTTCGGCATGACGTGCAGCCCTCTTGCTGTTGTGTGGGCATACATATAATACACGCCGTCATGATTGAAAGTAAATTCAGCTTTATATACGCCATCTCCTGCATGTTCAGCATCAATCATGACACCCTGTTCACGCAATCCGGATTCCCAAACTTCAAATTGCACTGCATCCGCATCTTCCACATTTTCATTGTTTTGTGTTACATGGGCGGCTAGTTCTACAGGTTTTCCGACTTCCACCTGATCCGGAGTCAAAATCTCAACTTTCACTTCCAATGAAGCTATATCGGCAGGATCTTCATTCGTATCGATTTCCGATTTTTGTTCCGTATTATTGCAGCCAATCAGCAATAAAGGTACAGCCAACAAAGTAATCAACCATTTTTTCATTTTACTCTTCCTCCATTATCGGTAATGTTATGGTAACCTGTGTCCCCTCACCTACTGCGCTTTTAATNGAAAGTGTTCCATTATGCATTTTTACCAATTGTTTCACAATCGATAATCCTAGACCTGCTCCGCCGTCGGAACGGCTTCTCGCCTTGTTTACCCGGTAAAATCGTTCCGTGATGTGAGGGAGATCTTCTTCAGGGATGCCAATCCCTTCATCTTGAATTTCAATAACGGCACGCCGGTCAGACACGTAACTATTAATCGTCACTTTTGCATTTTCATCGGAATAGCGGATCGCATTCTCGATGATGTTGATAAATATTTGCTTTAATTTTTTTTCATCACCAAGGACGATAATATTTTCATCCAAGTTTTGCACAATGTGAATATGTTTTTTGTCCCCTTGTCCTTCCAACAGTTTGACCGATTCGCGGATCGTTTCGGAAAGGACGATCGGAAGCATTTCAATTTCCTCTTTCTCTTTTCTGACAAGCTGCAGCAATTCATTTGTCAACCGTTCCATCCGGATCGCTTCCCGATGAATCAGTTCAAGGGCTTCAGTCTGTTCTTTCCCTTCAACCAATTGACTTTGGATCGCCTCGCTATATCCTTTGATATAGCTGATCGGCGTCCTTAATTCATGGGAAACGGTGGCCAGGAACGCTTTTTGTTTTTCATCTTCCCGCTGAATGGATTCGGCCATATGGTTAAAAGCTTCCGACAACAAACCGATTTCGTCTTTTGAAGCAACTTCTACCCTCGCGCTATAATCCCCTTCCGTCATTTGTTCTACTGCCCTATGCAAATCGTTCAGCGGACGCATAATCCGCTTCAGGCTTTGATAAACCAAAATCGCGATGAGAAAGGAGAAAAGCACCCCTCCACCTATAAATATAGCCACTTCCGTTCTTGCTAATTCAGTAATTTTTGCTAAAGGATAATAAATATAGATAATTCCTTCCAATCGATTCTGATCCACCAGCGGCAAAATCACGGATACGACTTCCCGCTTGAACCGCTCTTCATAGCCAATTTTTGTGATATTTTCTCCATTTAATAATACCCGCCGCTCGTCAGGACCGATCAGGGTTTTATAATCGATTTCAAACGGGACGCATGCACTGAGTTCGCGAGGGTTTCGGACGGCAAAAACATCGTAATTGGAATAATAATTAAAGGATTCGACCAACTCTACGTACTCATCGGTCACTTTGCCTCCGGAATATTTGGATTGGAGGTTTTCGCCGATTTCGATCATCTCGCTTTTTGTATCTTCCACATAAAACTTTTCATAAAGAAAATCGGCGAATATATACATGAACGCGATCGTCAGCATTAAATACGCGATGATTAAAACCCAAATTTTTGTCGCAAACTTTCTCATACCTGATCAAAGCGATATCCAATCCCCCATACAGTTTGGATGTACTCGCTTGCCTCCTTTGAAACTTTCCCTAATTTTAGCCGCAATGTCTTAATATGGGTATCGACTGTCCGNGTTCCTCCATCATAATCCATTTCCCAAATCTTTTCCAACAGCTGTTCACGGGAAAAGACTGTATTCGGATTTCTCATGAATAATTGCAGCAAGTCGAATTCTTTTAGTGTCAGAGTGACATTCTGATTGTTGACATACACTTTCCGTGAAGCTTCATCCAGCTTGATGACACCCCGTTCAAGCATCTTTTGGTTGTTCACTCCGGCTCTTCTTAACACCGCCTGTATTCTGGCAATCAATTCACTGGCGGTGAAAGGTTTCACGATATAATCATCTCCTCCGATCGTCAACCCTTTTACTTTATCTTCATTGCCATCCCTGGCTGTCAAGAAAATGATCGGAATGGACGAGATTTTTCGAATTTTTTCGCAAACTTCAAATCCGTCTTCGCCGGGCATCATGACATCCAAGAGGACAATATCAGCCTCTTTTCTTTCAATCACCGGATATGCCTCTTTCCCGCTGGCAACAGCGATGGTTTCGAAATCTGATTTGGAAAGCATGACTTCAATCAAATTTCTCATATCTTGTTCATCATCTACAATTAACACTGTCGGCATGTTTATACCTCCCTCACCAGCAACTGGAACGGTCCGGATTGAGTTGAAATCTTTCGTTTAATTTCACCGTTTTCCAGAATATAAATCTGATTATCATCAAAACCGGCTACTATGACATTATCTTTAAAAACGGCTACAGCGAATGGATTGGCCCCCACCTCTTTCCTCCACAACATCTTGCCATTGAGGTCAAAAGCAAACAATTCGTTCGAGCCGTGGTTGGTGACGTAAATGATGTCCCCTTTTTTAGAAAAACCTACAGGCATTTGTGAAGCTTGTATTTCCTGAATGACCTGTCCATTATCCAAATCCAGCACTTTGACTTTTTGATTCGGCCGGCTTCCGGAGCCGTGCCCGCCTACCCAAAGGGTGTTGGTTTCTTTTACAATCAATAGACCGCTGGATGATTTATCGATGTTCCATTCATCAACAAGGGACATGGATTTTATGTCAACTACTGACAGCACCGGAGCTTTATAATTGACGACATATAACTTTCCGTCGTGGCTATCCATTGACATCGGATAATCCTTTAGACGGATTTCCCCCTGTTTTTCTCCTTGTTCATTGAAACTTGCGACCGTATTCGATTCACTGTTTGCCACAAACAGCAGTTTTTCTTTTTTGTCGTAATGGACATTCGTCGTACCGGTCCCCGTTTCAATGGACTGTATCAGTTTTCCGGTAGACAGTTCATATATATCAACCTCGTCCAATTGATGGCCGTAAAGCACGAGGCGGTCATACGGGATCAAAGCGGCACCAGTATATGCTTTCTCAAACTTCCACGTTGCAATCCGTTCGCCATCCGAATCAAAAAAATCCACTGAAGGCTCTAAAATGTTTACTGATGCAACAAAAGACTGGTGCTGATTAATCTGTTGAAATTCTTCGTCATTGCAACCATGCAATATCCAAATGGTGCATAAAAACAAAAAGGCTACCCATTTTTTCAAATAATCACCCCTAATTCTATAGTGTAGTGAAAAAGTGTGAAGTTTTGATGAAATAAATTTGACAATCATTACAATTTTTTATATTTTCAAATCCGCTTATGCGGGCTGTTCTTCTTCCCTCAGGTAGCCATTCCCCCTCTTGGGCATTTAAAATCCCTTAGGCATTTGTCCCGTGCTTGGGCGTTTACTCCTCCAGCTTGGGCAGGTCAGAAGTCCACTCGGGCACATAACTTTCTGCCTCGGGCACTTAATCCCTCTTCTCGGGCACATAAACTCTCCCCT
>JGI1652J44930_10000048_pt1 | contig 43153 bp, 42 predicted proteins | sample NewIslsDNAsample_FD_44930 | JGI IMG/M metagenome (IMG submission 44930)
GCTCACCCCATCCACTCGGGCGCTTGCACTCCCCGCTTGGGCGCTTGCCCCTTCCACTCGGGCACTTGCACNCCATCCACTCGGGCANTTNCACTCCCCGCTTGGGCGCTTGCTCCATCCTCTTGGGCACTTGCAATTCCTGCTTATACACATAACGCTTCTATTTTTGCAGTGATACATCCCATTCTGCTCATAAATCACCCAGATTTTGGAGGCAAGCAGAAAAATATTTCTGAAAACAAAAAATATTGACAACATTGAAACGCGAGATTAATATTTTTATATAAATAGCGAACAAAATTCACTAAAATTATAATATAGGAGGTCAATGAATGAAATTAGTCAACTATACAGCAGGTGGACACACCCGTGCCGGAGCAATTGTGAACGATCAAGTAATCGACCTGAACTATGCTTATCAAGCGCAATTACAGGCACTGGGCAAATATCGGTACAAAGAAATCGCCCACGCATTTGTACCGGCCATCACCGATGAATTATTCCAGGGAGGGAAAGAATCGCTGGCACTTGCCCAAGGCGCCATCGATTTCATCCTAGAAAACCCTGATCGATTTGATAAAAAAGTGATTTACAACCGCAGCGAAGTAAAAATTGAAGCGCCTGTCCAAAAACCTGGAAAAATTATTTGCGTCGGCCACAACTTCCGGAAACATATCCAGGAAATGGGACGTGAAATCCCGACCCATCCGGTCATCTTTGCAAAGTTTGCCAACACCATCATCGGCCCGGAAGACGATATTCCGCACTTCCCTATTTCAGAACAGCTGGATTATGAGATGGAATTTGCTTTTGTTGTCGGCAAACAGGCCCGCAACGTTTCCGAAGAAGAGGCCCTCGATTATGTGGCCGGTTATACGATTGCCAACGACGTGACGTACCGCGACATTCAGCGGCGCACCCTCCAATGGCTGCAAGGCAAAACGGTGGACGGTTCCCTCCCTTTGGGGCCTCACCTCGTCACGGCAGATGAAATCGGCGATCCGGCAGGGCTCGATATGGTGTTGAAAGTAAACGGCGAAGTGCGGCAATCCACGAATACCGACGACTTCGTATTTACCGTTCCAAAACTTGTTTCCTTCCTGTCCGGCTTAATGACACTGGAACCGGGCGATCTTGTATTGACAGGCACTCCAGGCGGTGTCGGTTTTGCCATGAACCCTCAGCAATTCTTGAAAGACGGCGATGTTGTCACAATCGAAATCGAGAAGATCGGCGTTCTCGAAAACAAAGTGAAAGCCGTCAAACAACCTGCCAATGTTTAGCGGGCAGCGCTAAGCTGTTCCCTTTTACAAAATAAATACACGGGGCCAGGACCGGCGCATGATGAGCAAGTTTGCGCCGGCGCTTAACCGCCCCTTCTACAAAAAATAAATGAGCAAAGGGGAATGATTATGGGAGAAGTAAGCCAAGAAATGAAAGAATTTATGAAAAGCTCCATTGTAACCGACTTCACGAGGGACATTCAGCAGTATCACCTTGGACCGCTTTGGGAAGCCATTCCTGAAATTATGCACCGCACGCCGACTCCACAGGCGGAAGCCTATCTTTGGAGCAGCGAATTGATCGAAAAGAAAATGGCGGAAGCGACCCAAATCTTCACGCCTGAACGCGGCGGCGAGCGCCGTGCCATCTATTTCCAAAACCCGGGATTAACGTACCGCAAACCTTGGGGATGGGCATCGACAACCCAAACAATCTATGTTGCCGTCCAAAGTTTGCTGCCTGGCGAAAAAGCGCCGTCCCATCGCCACTCTCAAAACGCCATGCGCTTCATTTCCAAAGGTTCCGGCGCCTACACGATCGTCCAGGGGCAGCGGGTGTTCATGGAAGAAGGAGATTTCCTCATCACTCCGAAAGGTTTATGGCATGGCCATGAACACGTCGGCACCGAACCGATGCTTTGGATGGACGCTTTGGACATTCCGACTGTATTCGCCATCGGGGGCACATTCTTTGACCCATATGAAGATACGGAAGACGGATTGCAACGGCCGGAAGTTCCGGACAACTTCAGCGAAAAACGCTACCAGGGAGGCATCGTCCGCCCTGTCGGCGACAGCAAGTATACGATAGCGCCGCTCGCAAACTTCAAATGGCAGCGGACAGTCGATGCCATTAAAGGATTAATGGAATTCGACCCGGATCCGCATCACGGTTATGCCGTTGAATACTTCAATCCGTCCACAGGAAAATCAGCCAACCCTACTTTGGGCACCCGCATGCAATTCTTGCCGAAAGGATTCCATACAAAAGCGTTGCGCCATACGCACTCGACGGTTTACAACGTGCACAAGGGCTCCGGCTATTCCGTCATCAACGGCGTGCGGTTCGACTGGAAGCAAGGCGACTACTTCGTCGTGCCGAACTGGGCTTGGTATGAACACGTTGCATCCGAAGACTCCTACCTGTTCTCCGTGAACGACCTGCCAATCATGGAACGCTTCGATCTGGAAGTAGAGCAAAAATATGAAACGAATAATGGATTCCAAGAAATCACGGGAGAATTTAAGGCAGCCTTCAGATAAGGGCCAAAGAAAAGCAGAATCTCCAAACGGGATTCTGCTTTTTTAATCGATTATTTTCTAATAAATGCACTATTTTTCTAGTTTCAAAGTGTGAAAAAATATTGACACTATTTTGACGAATTTATATTATTAGTGTAACGAGTTCACTATTGATGAAATACATAATGGGTTTAAACAGAATTATTCAAAGTATATCAATGAATTTACTGAAAACTTTCTATTTTCCGCTGCAAATGTCGGAATTTATCGACAAAAGACTATCTTGTAATATTGCCTGTTTGTTTATTACAAATAGTCTTCATATAAATACTTTTATTCAAACAAGGGGGATCATTATGCATTTTAAAAAGCTATTATATTCTTTCATCATGGGGATTTTGGCTCTTGCTTTGGCAGCATGCGGAGGAGATGAATCTTCCACATCCGGCAACAATGCAAGCGCCGAGGGAGAAACACGCGTATTCAAAATTGCCCACGTGGTACAAGAAAACCATGTTTGGAACGTGACGGCCCAAAAATTCGGGGAAGAACTGAGAAAACTTTCCGACGGACGTTTTGATATTGAAATCCACCCTGCCTCCACATTGGGGACGGAAGCGGATATGGTGCAGCAGCTGGAAACAGGCGCCATTGATTTCGGTTTTATGACAAACGCTTATATGAGTACACGCCAAGATTCATTGAATGCATGGTTTATGCCTTATCTGTTCGGAAGCCTGGAGGAAGCCGTGAAGATGCGGGAATCCGAACCTGCGAAGCAAATGCTGGAAGAGTTAAGTTCGCAAGGTTTGGTGGGCCTTGATTTCATGTTTGCCGGAAACCGCCACGTTCTCATGAAAGACGGCTTTGCGGAATCTCCGAAAGATTTGAAAGGCAAAAAAATCCGGATCATCGGAAGCCCGGCAATGCAATCCTACTGGGAAAAAGTCGGAGCCGGCCCGACAGCCATGCCGCTGAATGAAGTGTACACATCGCTTCAGACAGGTGTCATCGACGGCATCGATATCGATTTGGATGCTTTGGTCACTGAGAAATATTATGAAGTTGCAAAGTATTTGACGCTGACGAACCAAATGACCTTCCCTACCGTGATTGTCATGAGCAAAGCGGTTTATGATTCATTAACTCCTGAAGATCAGGAAATCATCCGCACGGCGATGAAAAATGCGGTGGACTGGGGAGTGCAGGAAGCCATTAGACGCGAAGAATCCAATTTGCAGGCATTGAAAGATGCGGGCATTGAAGTATTGGAAGAAATCGATCCTTCCAAATTCCAAACAGTGACAAATGAAGTCCGCAATGAATTTTCCAAAAAATCGGATATTATCAAAGCCTTTATCGAAGAAGCCGAGGGCGGCAAGTAAGCTTTTGATGTTTGGTGACTTTCTGACTTATCCGTGACAAAATAAGTGGCAAGTCCCCTTTTCCTTTAATGTCCCAATGAATCTTTTCATAGATAGAAGGTGTTTTCATTTGAGAGTATTAAGCAAAATCAGCGATGTTGTCTATTCCATCGAGAAGGTGCTGGCATTGATCCTTGCATTGACATTGATGGTGTCAATGGTGGGCGGTTTCTTCTTCCGTTATGTGTTCAAAAATCCTTTGCTATGGTCGGACGAGTTGGCCATCTTCTGCCTGATTTGGATTACGTTTATCGGCGGAAGCATGGTGCTGAAGGAAAAAGCATCCCCTGCCATCACCATTTTGGTCGATGCGGTTCCGGACAAATATAAAAAATATATCCATGCCATCAGCAACCTTATTCTGCTCATCTTTGTCGCTTATGTCCTTTATTTGGCGTCGGATTGGATCATGAAGCCGAATATTTTCGTCCAAAAATCAACGGCATTGAACTGGCCGAAAATCTACTTTTATTTAAGCATCCCGGTTTCATTCGCCTTCGCGACGGTTCATGTCATCAATAACACAATCCAGTCCTTCCGGCAATCCGAAAAAGACGGGGGTGACTTCCAATCATCGCGATAATCGCTTTTGCCGTATTGCTGCTTCTGGGCGTCCCTATTGCCTATGTGCTTGGCATCACAACGGTCGTCTACATTTTTGCCACGGGTAATTTGACGCTTCTCGTCACCGTCCCTCAACGGCTTTATTCCGGGATGGAAAACTACGGACTGCTCGCCATTCCCCTCTTCATGCTTGCCGGGGAATTGATGAACTTCGGGGGCATTACAAAACGGCTTGTGGATTTTGCGAAAAAATTCATCGGACATTTCCGCGGCGGGCTCGCCTACGTTAACGTCGCGGCCAACATGATGCTCGCGGCCATCATCGGATCCGCCACGGCCCAAATTGCCATGATGAGCCGCACCATGGTGCCGGAAATGGAAAAATCGGGCTACAGCAAATCTTTCAGCACCGCGACGACAGCGGCGGCAGGATTGCTTGGCCCCATCATCCCGCCGAGCATGCTGTTCATCATTTATGGTGTGAGTTCCGGCGCTTCCATTGCCGACATGTTCAAAGCAGGCGTCATCCCCGGCATTTTATTGGGGCTGGGCTTTATGATCATCATCGCTTTCATCGGTTTCAAAGAAAGCTTCCCGAAAGAAAAGCGGGCATCGGCCGGGGAAATGTTCCGTTCCTTCCTGGGGGTGCTCCCTGCCCTGGCTGTTCCGCTCATCATCATCGTCGGCATTTTGAGCGGGGCCTTTACCGCAACGGAATCCGCGGCGATAGCAAGTTTTGTCGCGCTTTTGGTGGGACTGTTCTTCTACCGTGAGCTGAAACTGTCGCAAATTCCAAAAATCTTGATCAACACCGTTTCCACTACGGCGGTCATTACGATCTTGATTGCCATGGCCAATATTTTCGGATGGATGTTGGCGTTCGAACGGATTCCGCAGCAAATCGCCCAATGGATGGTTTCCATTTCGGACAGCACGATTGTCTTCCTGTTGCTCGTGAACATTTTCCTGTTGATTTTGGGCATGTTCATGGACGGCATTGCCGCGCTGATCATCCTTGTTCCGATCTTCATGCCGTTGCTACCATTATATAATGTGGATCCGATTCATTTTGGCATCATCATCTGCATCAACTTGACAATCGGGATATTGACCCCTCCGGTCGGTTCCGGATTGTTCATTGCATCCTCGATTACACGGGTGCCGATCGGCGAATTGGTAAGATCGCTATGGCCGTTTTTGATCGCTTCCGTTGTGGTATTGCTGATGCTGACGTATATTCCTTCCCTCACCCTATGGCTGCCATATGCAACGAAATAAAAAAACGGAAAAGCGGATGGGAATAATTTTTCCCATCCGCTTTTTTCCGTCATCCCAGCAACCAATCTGCTGTTCAGTGTATGCCAAACNTTTCAGAGCCGGCCGCAACATTCCATGGCACCCTTTGGCAAATGCGACCTGCATCCGAACCGTTTTATTGGTCGAGTTTCAATTGCTTCAACGCTTCCGCAAGGGCGTTGTTCGTAAAGGATTCGTTTTCCTTTTTCAAATATTTTTGCAGCGTCCACTTGTCCACCTTGCCGCTCGTCTGTTTCTTCAGTTTTTCCTGGAACGTGGACCATTTTTCACGGAACCCGCATGGGCAGACGAAGATTCTTCCTTCCCCTTCCCCAAACAATTCCAGCTTCTTATGGCAATTTGGACAGCGATGATTCGTAAATTGGGAAACGGTTTTCCGGTATCCGCACTCCCGGTCCTGGCAGACGAGCATTTTGCCTTTCTTCCCGTTCACTTCCAGCATCAATTTTCCGCATTCCGGACAATGTTTCGTCGAAAGGTTATCGTGCTTGAATGTTTTGCCGCTCGTCTTGATTTCCCGGACGATTTCCTTCGTAAACCGCTTCATTTCATTGATGAACACTTCTTTTCTCATTTTGCCCTTCGCGATCTGTTCCAGCTTCATTTCCCATTCGGCGGTCAAAGCGGGGGATTTCAAGTCTTCCGGCACCAGATCGAGCAGTTGGCGCCCTTTTGAGGTCAAGTAAATTTCTTTTCCGCCGCGTTTTTCAATCATGAAACTGTTGAACAGCTTCTCGATAATATCGGCCCTTGTCGCCACCGTTCCGAGTCCGCCGGTGGATTTTAATGTTTCGGCCAGCTTCCGGTCGTTCGTCCCCAGATATTTCACCGGATTTTCCATTGCGGAAAGCAGGGTCGCTTCCGTAAAACGTGCTGGCGGCTTCGTTTGCCCCCGCGTCATTTGGATGTCCGAAACCGTCAGTTTGTCCCCTTTGGCAATCGGCGGCAACACCTGTTCGCGCACATCTTCTTCATCCTCTTCCGCAACATCGGCCGCAAACACTTTTTTCCATCCTGGGTTCAATATATGTTTCCCTTTTGCGATGAACGTTTCATCCCCGATCTTCGCATGTACCGTCATTTCTTCGTATTCCGAAGGCGGAAGCAGCACGGCCAGGAAACGTTTGATGACCAGATCGTAAATTTTCCGTTCCCGGTCGGTGAATTCGGAAAGGTCGACCGGCTGCTCCGTCGGGATGATGGCATGATGGTCGCTGACTTTCGCATCATCCACGAAGGATTTGTTGGCTTTGATCGGCTTTTTCAAAATATCGTCGGCAAGCTGGCGGTATTCGCCGACGCCGCAAGCTTTCAGTCTTTCCGGAATGGTTGGAACGATATCGGATGAAAGGTATCGGGAATCGGTTCTTGGATACGTCAGCACCTTATAATGTTCATACAGCCGCTGCATGATGTTCAACGTTTCCTTCGCGGAGAAGCCGAACAGCTTATTGGCATCCCGCTGCAATTCCGTCAAGTCGTACAGGCCGGGAGCATAGGATTTTTTCTTCTTTTTCTCCACTTCCGTCACGATGGCGTGTTTGCCATTGATTTTTTGGATGATGGATTCGATTTTTTCTTTATGGAAACTCCGGGTGTTGCCGGAGGAATCTCTCCATGTGAGCGCCACTTTGCCTGCTGTCGCCTGGATTCCATAATAGTCTTTCGGCACAAAGTTTTTGATTTCTTCTTCCCGGGCGGCGATGATGGCAAGCGTCGGCGTTTGCACGCGCCCGCAGTTCAATTGGGCATTGTATTTGGTCGTAAGCGCCCGGGTCGCGTTCAGCCCGATATACCAGTCCGCCTCCGAACGTGCAACGGCGGACGCATACAGATTTTCATAGAGTTTCCCCGGTTTTAAATGGTTGAATCCTTCTTTGATGGCTTTGTCCGTCACCGATGAAATCCAAAGGCGTTTAATCGGTTTCCGGACGTTCGCCTTTTCGATGATCCAGCGGGCAACGAGCTCCCCTTCCCTTCCGGCATCGGTGGCGATGATGATTTCCCGGACATCTTTCCGGTGAAGCTGCGCCTTGACCGCATTGAACTGCTTTGCCGTCTGCCTGATGACCGTCAGTTTCATCGGGTCCGGCAGCATCGGCAGATCCTCGAGCCTCCATGTTCTATATTTCGCATCATATTGCTCCGGATCGGCGAGGGTCACCAAATGGCCGAGCGCCCAGGTGACGATGTATTGATTCCCTTCCAGATAGCCGTTTCCGCTTTTATGGCATTTCAGCACCCGGGCAATATCCCGGGCCACCGAAGGCTTTTCCGCTAACACTAAACTTTTTGACATGCGTTACATCCTTTCATATATCATATGACTACTATAGCATATCTTCCATGTTCGTTCATTTGCAGGGGCATCCCCGGCATGCATCAATAATACGGCGAAATGCAAATGTGAGGTAACGGAGAGCAAAAGTTGCCCGCCATTTCCGTCCAAAGTTAAAAAAGGCTTGATTCAAAAAGAGAATCAAGCCTTTTTTCTCTCTGTTCAATTCGCCTTCTCGCTGGCCGCTCCCATTTTCGCGCCTTCCAATGCCGCAACGGCGTCGTTCGTGATCTTTTCGTAATGTTTGTACAAGGAGTGGAATTTTCCGCTGTAATTTTTCTTCCACGGTTTCTTCTTTCCGCAGAAATGCAGGATGACGGTATGGTTCATGACATAATCCATATCGAAGAGCCCGCTGCTTTTCAGTTTATAAATATTGTAATACCTCGCATCATAATTGTATTTGACTTCATCAATGCCCTTGATTTTCTTCGAATAAAGGGCGTTCATGATATCCTGGTCGGGCATGATGAGCTTGGAATGATATTTTTCCACAAAATCAAAAATTTCCTTTTCATCGATGGTTTCCCGCAAAAGCGGCAAATTCATCAGCAGGACGCCGGAATTGTAGTAGGCTTCCAGGTCGAAAGGATTGAAGCGGATCTTATTGATTTCTTTGATCGGCATGGTCCGATGGTCTGCGGCTGCAAAAAGGTACCCTTCCAAATCAAGTTCATATAATTCCCTTATNCGGTTAATCACCAAAATATCCGGATCCAAATAAAGTATGCGGTCAAGATGTTGCGGCAAAAATTTGTGGGCGAGCAAACGATAGTACATCGTTTTCGTATAATGCATAAGGGTTGGAGCATCGCTGAATAATTGATCATCGATCGGAATGTTGTGGAACTCATGGCCTTCGCCGGAAATGAAAGCGTCCAATAATTCGAGCTGCTGGTCAGGTATGGAAGATTGGACAAGATAAATCGAAAACTGTTCATTCGGATTGTTCATGAACAATGATTTCAGCATGACCGTTAACGGATGGAGATAATTGGAATCAACTGTCACCAGAATATTCATTTTCATAGCCTTCATCCTTTGAATAACATGTGATATTCATATCTTAATATAAAAAACTGCCTATAAACAAATTATAAAAAATGAATTTTCTTTTCATGAAAGGAATCGGCTGCCCCTTTTGGAATATGAAGACTTATTTTCTCAACAAAAAAAGAGCGGATTTCTTCCCATCCGCTCTTATCAAACCGTTCCATTACAGCCTGTTTTATTTCGCAGGGGACAATTCGCTTTCTTTGAGCCATTGATAGTTTTCCACTTTTTCCCCATCTTTATTGACATAATCGACCATGTAGACCACCGTTTCCTCCGCGGTGTCGATTGTTCCTTCCGCCCCTTTCATTCCCTCTTCGCGGTCGGCTTCAATAATGACCCGGTCGCCGATATTCAAAGTTTTTTCGCCAAGGGGCTCGATTTCTTCCCTCACAAACCATTTCTTGTTTTCTTCCTGCACGCCCGTTGTGGATGTATACGTAATGGAATATACCGTCGATTCATAAGCCCCGACAACTGTGCCTTCCGATCCTTGCATATCGGCGTCATGGGCCGCGTTGATGATCACTTTGTCGCCCACCTTGAACTTTGGATTTTTCGCTTCCTTCAAGCCTTCCGGAATTTTTCCCCAAGTGGAATGGGTCACATCCGCATGCCCTTCTTTCCCGTCCATGTTCTCTCCTACCACTTTTTCTCCATCCACCTGGTTGTTCGTTACATCCACATCTTCACTGTCCAAAAATTCCGTCGGATTTTTTTCATTTTTCGTTGTCAAATCATCTTTATTGCCGCAAGCCGTTAATGGGAAAATGCTCAAAAACGCTGTAANTATTAGAAGCAGCTTTTTCATTCAAAGTCCTCCTTTTGGCAGTCTCCTCAATTGCTATATTTACAGCATCTGCATTTCCCTGGGATTTATGCATCGGAGTTAAGCAAGATACCTGCGGGATTCCTGTGTGGCCGGCCTTTGCGATCGTTTATTTCAGGCTTTTTGAAAATTGCCAATCATCACCTGAGGAACTTTCTTGGGTTTTAACCGTAATCATGCCATTTTTACCGGCCAGCATGTTTGCCATTAGAAACCGCCGGCAGGACGTAAAGGATGCCGGTAAAGCGCAAAGGCTGCCGGAAATGGCGGTTCTTCCCGGACAGCCCTGCCACCTTTAATGATTCAGTTTCACCCGCTGCAATCGCAATGCATTTAATACCACCGAAACGGAGCTGAACGCCATGGCGGCGCCGGCCACCCATGGGGCAAGAAATCCCGCCGCGGCAACCGGGATGCCGATGGTGTTATAGGCAAAGGCCCAGAACAGGTTTTGCTTGATGTTCCGCATCGTTTTGCGGCTCATCAAAATGGCGTCGGCAATGCTGTTTAAATCGCCGCGCATCAGCGTCACATCCGCCGCCTCCATCGCCACATCCGTGCCGGTGCCGATTGCCATGCCGATATCGGCGACGGCCAATGCAGGCGCGTCGTTGATTCCATCCCCGACCATCGCCACTTTCTTTCCTGCCTTCTGCAATTTCCTGATTTCTTCCGCCTTTTGCTCAGGCAGCACTTCCGCGATGACATGATCGACGCCCACTTCTTCCCCGATCGCTTTCGCCGTCCGTTCATTGTCGCCCGTCAACATGATGACTTCAATGCCCATGTCCTTCAGCCGTTGTATCGCCCGTTTTGACGATTCTTTCAACGTATCGCTGACAGCCACCAGTCCCGCATACTCGCCGCCAATGCTTGCGAGCATGGCCGTTTTTCCTTTTTCTTCAAGCCGCTCCATTTGGGATGAGGCCTCCCCGATGTCAATACGGTGGGCCTGCATGAATTTTCTGTTTCCGACAAGGACTTCTTTTCCTTCCACAATGCCTTTCACGCCCATGCCCGGAATGGCTTCAAATTCCCGCGCTTCCCAGAGAGCGATTCCGCGCCCTTCTATGCCTTCCACTATCGCCTGGGCCAACGGGTGTTCCGACTGTTTTTCGACGGAACCGATGAATGAAAGGAAAGTTTCTTCCTCTTTTCCTTCCGCTGTTATCACATCTGTCAGAGCCGGTTCCCCCTTTGTAACCGTACCCGTTTTATCCACGACGACCGTGTCGAGTTGATGGGTCTGTTCCAAATATTCCCCGCCTTTGAACAAAATGCCGTATTCCGCCGCTCTTCCCGTACCGGCCATGATCGATGTCGGCGTCGCAAGCCCCAATGCACAAGGGCAGGCTATGACCAGCACGGAAATCATGGCTTCCAGGGCCTGCGCCACTTCCCCTGGCGCAACGAAGAAAATCCAGGCGGCAAAAGTGATCAATGCAATGGCGACCACAATCGGCACAAATATGCCGGAAATTTGATCGGCGAGCCGTTGAATCGGCGCTTTCGAACTTTGCGCATCTTCCACCGCTTTGATGATTTGGGCGAGGGCGGTATCCCGGCCGACTTTGGTCGCTTTCATTTTAATAAAGCCGTTTTTATTGATGGTGGAACCGAACACTGCCGAGCCCACCGTCTTATCTGCCGGGATGCTTTCCCCCGTCAGCATCGATTCGTCGACGGCACCGGCTCCTTCTATCACTTCCCCGTCGACAGGGATCTTCTCGCCCGGCTTTACGAGCAGGATGTCGCCCACAACGACTTCTTCAAGCGGAATTTCTTTTTCCGCGCCGTCCCGGATCACGCGGGCCTGTTTTGCCTGCAAGCCCATCAATTTTTTGATGGCTTCGGAAGACCGGCCTTTCGCTTTTGCTTCAAACCATTTCCCCAACAGAATCAACGTGATCAATACCGCGCTCGTCTCAAAATAAAGGTTCGGATGCATGCCGGTGTTAAGCGCTTTTATTGTTTGATACAAGCTGTAAAAATATGCGCTGGACGTGCCGAGCGCAACAAGGACGTCCATATTGGCGCCGCCGTTTTTCAAAGCTTTGTAGGCGCCTTTATAAAATTGCCATCCGATGATGAATTGAACCGGTGTGGCAAACGCCATTTGCACCCACGGATTCATTAAAACATGCGGCATATAAATAAAGGACATAAACGGGAAATGCGCAGCCATCGTCCATAACAAAGGCAATGAAAGGAAAGCGGCGACAATGAATTTGATCAATTGCTTTCTGATTTCCCGCTCCCGGTCATCGGCCGCTTCGGTTTCTTTGACGCGGGCGCCATAGCCCAATTTTTCGATCCGTCCGATGAGATCGGAAACGCTGACTTCGGAAGGATTGAATTCGACCGTCGCCGTTTCCAGGGCAAGGTTGACCGCCGCGCTTTCCACCCCCTGCATTTTGTTGAGGGCTTTTTCGATACGGTTGGCGCAGGCCGCGCAAGACATGCCGGTAATTTGCAAAGTAATTTCTTTTAAATGATTGCTTTGTTCCTTGCTCATTCCGAGGTTCACCCCGTTTCTATACCGTCATAGGGTATGTAAAGCGGAAAAAGAAAAGAGGAGCGGACGCCCCCATTTCTTATTCCACCTCGTACCCTTGATCATCGATCGTTTCTTTAATTTGATCGAGCGTAACTTTTGACGCGTCGAATGCGACATCCACTGTGCCCGCCTGCAAATCGACTTTCACTTCCTGTACGCCGTCCAAAGCGCCGACGCTTCCTTCCACCGCTTTTACGCAATGATTGCAGGACATTCCTTTCACCCGTAATGTGACATTTTCCATGTTCATTTCCTCCTCCATTTTATTTGCGCATTAATTTTTGGATCGTGACAATCAGTTCATCGAGAATCTCCTGGTCCCCTTCGGCAAGCCTGCTCACCACGCACCCTTTGATATGTCCTTCCAATAAAATCTTGGCGACGCTGTTCAATGCCGATTGGGTCGCGGCGATTTGCGTAATGACATCATCGCAATACACATCCCGTTCAATCATTCCTTTTATGCCGCGAATTTGCCCTTCAATGCGGTTCAAACGGGTGATTAAATCCTTCTTGACTTGTTCCGGATGATGGCTTTTTCGGTGGGAACAGCTCTCCTCGTTAAGATGGTTTTCCAGCTTCATCAACCCCCAGTCTCTGACTACATTATACCATACCACTGTATGGTATGCAAATGGAATGAAGGATTGCGGCCTGCCAATCCGGCCGCCTCCTCCCCCTACTGAATGCTTCCCGTACTTTTCAAATTGGATTTCACAACGACTTCCACTTTCGCATTTTTGAATGCCGTTCTCCATTCCTGGTCGGTCATCCGGTCTTTCGGCAAAGTATGGCTCTGCAGCCTCAACCCGAAACCGAACGGATCGTACCCTTTCATTTTCATTTCATCGATCAATGCGTTCAACTTTTCTTTCATTTCTTGCTCGAGCATTCTGTTATATTCGGGCAATTTCCTATTATCCAAAGTATTTCTCGATTCCGTTATGATGCCGGTCAATTTGATTTTGATCCGGATTGTCACTTGGTTCCCGTCCCGTTCCACCCGATATTTCGGCTTAATGTTATCAAGTCTGGTCACAAAATGCTCCCCTTCTCTCTCAACAGTAAAAAACACGCTTTTGGCGGAATCCGCAAGAATTTTCACAAACAAAGTTTTCTCGGCATCCAGCTCGTATGGAATCCTGTCTTTTGCCAATATAATCGATTTATCGATGATAAAATGGGACCCTGGTTCATTGATTTCCACAATGGGCAGAATCGGGTCGATTCCATACTCGTTCATCGTTCTCCTGAAATCAAACAAATGGGTGGTGATGATGAATGAACTTTCCGCTCCGGTATTACCAAAGTAATTGAAGAGTGTCGGCTGCAACGACGTTTCCCCGTTCGGAACAAATTTCACAATTTCTTCGGCATTCGGCCTCCCCATCGCCACATAGGAAATCATCTGAATATCCGGCCTCCGGATCAAAAAGTCCAAAATTTCTTTGTTCTTCTCATCTTCCATCATTTTCTCCCCCAGGACAATCAGCTTCGAATGCCCAAAATCCAATTCCTTATCAAGATGGGCTTCCAGTATCGCAATCGTTTCCGCCAATGTTTCTCCGTCCTTGATGAGGTAAGAATATTGGGGCGTCGGATTCTGCCTGAAAGAACTCGTCGGCACATAAAGCTTTAAGATGATTTTGTAAGGTTTTTTGGGATTATCCGATTTATCAATGCCAATCATCGAAACAAACACCATCTTATCAATATCTTTGAACTCCCCGCAGCCGGAGAGGAAGAGCAAAAACGACAATGCGATCAGAACGAAAAATCTAGTTTTCCCCTTTTGTTTTGTCGGCACCTTTCATCCTCCTACGTATCCAGAGAAATAGGAATGGCATGAGAAAAAAAATGACGGCGGTCAGATTAAAAAAGTAAACCGAATACCGGAACAGCTGGTATTCCGACAATGTCAGGATGATAAATAAAGAACTGGCGGCAAACAACAAAATCAGAATCCCATATCCGATGTTCAAGTCTTTATATTTCCATTTTTCCAGCTTGAAAATAAACTTGAACAATTCCACCGATACATGCCAGTGGATCAAAATGCTCAAAAAGGCCATGCCCAAATAGAGAAGCAAAAACACATAAATCAGGCGCTCAATCAAAAAAAACCTCATTCTCATCGAGTCGCTCGTCGCAATCCACGGATAAACAAGCTCGTCGATCTCTTTTATGCCATGGAATCCGATCGGGACAAAATAGGTGGTAAAAATCGTCGCAGAAGCGATAAAAGCGATGACGATGATTTGTTTCAAGCCAAAATGCTGTTTATGCGTGAAGAAACGGTTGAAAATGACAAGATTCACCACGCCCAGCGATAAAAAAATGCAAGCAGCGACGGCATTGACATTCGGCATTTCCACCACATGCAGCATCGCCTCCTTGATGAAATCCCAATTTAAATCCTTGCTCGTATAGGCTTTGAAGATGATAAACACAATGATCGGGAAGTTGATCAAAAACACGATTTCGATGGTATACAGCACCCGGTCGGTCTTCATGAAACATCCGAATATGACCGATAAAACCAGCGTCAGCCCCATGAGCGTAAGCGGGATATCCGGCGTAAAAAACCGGATGAGCAGGAACGTGTAAGTGATCAGCGTGCTGACCCCCGCCAGGAACCACATGATCGCCATCAGAAACAATAAGGGGTAATAAAACCATTTTTTCGTTGTCTGCACCAGCATCTCGGGAAAAGTGATCCCCGGGAAGGCGTTGAAGAACTTCGTAAAAAAGACCACGATCACAGTCCCCAAAAAAACGCCCAAAATCAAAGCCGAAACGGACCCATCCTCGCTGTAGCGCAAAAGAATGGTAGGAACAGCGGAAATGATATTGGCAATCATATTGATCAAAATCAAATAATAATAAAACCGACTCACGCCTGTCCCTCCGAATTCTTGTCACCTTTTCGGTAGTTATACAGTCTCAAAAACGGTTCCCCGAAGCTTGAGAGATTGACCAGATACATGATGATGCAGAGCAGGCCCAATGTCAGCCCCGCCAGACCAAAAATGCTTGTCGTCAAAATGAGAAGGAACCGCACGATGCGGATGGCAAACGCCATTTCATTCACCGGAATGACAAAAGTCGAAATGGCCACGGCCGAAATAATGATGACCATGATGTTCGAAGCAAGGGCGGCTTCCGTTACCGCCGTCCCCAAAATCAGACCTCCAACGGTCGCGGCCGTCGCACTGATGGCTTTCGGCAAACGGATACTCGCCTCCAAAAGCAATTCCATGAAAAACAGCATGAACAGCACTTCGACGAAGGAAGTAAAAGGAACCCCCATCCGGCTGCCCGCTATGGTCAGCATCAGCTCCGTCCGGAACACCTCGGGCGAAAAGGATGCCGCCCCAATGTAGATGCCGGGCAGCAGAATGCATAAAAAGATGCCGAGATAGCGCAGCAACTTCAGATAATAGGAAATCAGCAACGTATGGTAATCATCCTCCATGGTTGTCAAAAAATCGAAAAACACGGCAGGCGCCATCATGCATTGGGGGCTGCCGTCCACCAGCAGGACCACCTTCCCGCCCGCCAGATTGTAGACGACACGGTCCGGGCGCTCCGTCAAAATCATCTGAGGGAACAGCGAAAACCGTTTATCATTTAAAAAATTGTTGAATTCGTACGCCTCCGTAATCACTTGTTTATCAATCCGATCCAGCTTTTCCTTGATCATTTGCAACGCTTTTTTCCTCACTTTTTTTTGGTCGTACACAAGGGCGACTTTCGGCCTGTTCACTTCCCCTTTCAAGTAATATTCGATGGTCAGCGACGGCTGGTGATAAGAGGAGCGGATGATGTTGATATTGGTCATCAGATTGTCGCTTAATGCCAGCTCGGAACCATGGATGGTCGTTTCGACGGAAGTGGAATTGACATCGCTGTTTTTGGACAACTTGAAATCAATGGAATACAACTTCTCCTGAATGGCGACAAGAACATTCCCTTCCAGCAGGAATTGGAGCGCCTTCTCTTTGGAAGGGACTTCCTGGAATTGCGGCAACATCGTCAAATAAAGGTGATACTGCTCCTGGGAAGGCAATTCGAAAAATGGATTGATGATGTATTTCTGATACAATTCCTGATCGATCAGCGTTTTAATGAACAGAAGGGTCGCCTGTTTATTTCCGTAATTTAAATGTTTTTGTATGACTTCGGATGTATCGTTGAATTGGCTGATGACCCATGAAAGCGTTTCTTGTGAAGTCATTGCTGTATCTCCAATCTTCCTGCGGATTTTTTTGAATAAATGATAAAAGTGTTGAAAAAGCTCTGTTAGAGCAATCCCGCGCCTGAACATGCGGATTTATCTCTTAGGATACCCAATCGGCCTATCCCCTCATACCCGCTTCTGATTAATTCGCTCCGTGCATATGTTAGTTATGTCCGTGCCTTGGACCGGCAATTCCGGTTGTTCCCGCTCCAAAAAATAAAAAAGCCTTTGAATCTTGCATTCCAAGATTCAAAGGCTTTTATTCCCCGATTGCATAAGGAAGGAAAAATCTTTTTTCCATATTAATGGTTGTCGATCGGTTCTTTCGCCAGAGTCTGGCTCAATTTGCAGTATTGAACGAATACGCGGGCCAGTTCACGCAGCCGGTCATGAATGTCCTGGTCGATGATTTCATCATTTTCATTGAAATGGGATGTATGGGTATATACATAGTTGGGCGTTACCAGGCAGCGGAAATAATCCAAAATCGGCCGGAATTGATTTTCCACCACCAAATGGTGCTGGAATGTGCCGCCGTTTGCCACTATTGCGGCGGGCTTATAGCGCAATGCTTTCGGCGGCAACATATCGAGCGCATTTTTCAATACGCCCGGTATGGACGCCTGGTAAATCGGCGTTGCAAAGATATAACCGTCCGCCTCTTCAAATTTTTGAATCATCATCTTCATATCATCATTCAGCGGACTGCCATCCAGGATTTGATGTTTTAATTTTGAAAAGTACAATATTTCCAATTCCAAACTGGAATCAAATTCCTTTATATATTTTTCCACTTGTCTCAATAGCGCACCCGTTTTTGTCCCAAAAACTGTACCATCTACGAGCAGAATTTTCATGTTGCAAGTCCTCCATATAGTAATGATCATCCATTTGTTTATTGTAGCAAATGCTCCAATCTTTCGACAGGGAACGGTTATGCAAACGAAAAAGTTCAGTCTTTTGTCTGAAAAACATTGCGATTTTCCGCTCCGGGACTCTGGAAAACTAAAAATCTTTTTCTCCGATTTCACACATACTTTTGAAGATTCCGCCATATTCTTAATAATGATTGGGAAAGGATGGGATTGTATGCAGAATGAATTGAGTAAGAAACCAAAAAAGAAAATCGCCTTTATTGTGGAATACAGTGCCATGAAAGGCTATTACCCATTTGAAAGAGCCAGCATTCTCGCAAAACTGCTAAAAGAAGAAGAGGTTACCGTTTTCCTGAAAAAACCGTCCGATGAGGCGCTGGAAATCTTTACAGATGCACAACTTTCTCCAATAATTTATATCCATATCGATGAATTAATAAACCATTTGAAAGAATTGCAGCCGGATTTAATTGTACAAGACGGGAAAGATACGACAATCGAGTATGTGGAAACGATACGGCCTTTCTGCAAGACGCTCGTACATTTCGATGATTTTGGCGAAGGCGCGGAACTTGCGGACGGCAATATTCTTGCCATCCTNGATGAAATGAGGGAAACAACGGCCCAAAATATTCTGGCAGGAAGCTTTGCCTTCGCTATTGGCGATACACTGAAATCCATTGCCGAATCGAGAGTTTCCAACGAATTATCCGATCCGCCACATATTGTTGTAGCATATGAAGATGGAGACCCCAACAACTTGACATACCGCACACTGAGACACTTGACCCACCTGCAAATCCCGCTAAAAGTGACAATAGCCATCGACCGTGAATACCCGCATTCCGTCAGCGATCTCCAATTGATGGCGTTAAGCCGAAGAAATACAAAAATATTCAAAGACGACAAACCGCTCGAAAAACTGTTGCCGGAAGCGGACATTGTCATTTGCAATGCCAACTACACTCCATACAAGGTGGCCGCCGTAGGCATTCCATGCATCGTCAGCGCCCAAAACGAGCGGGAATTGAACAATATCTTCCCCCGCGAAAACAACGGATTCATCAACCTGGGATTGGGTCGGAAAATGAAGCAATCCAATATCCAAAACGCGGTGATGGAACTATTGCTGCACGAAGCAAGACGGGAAAGGGCCGTCCGTAAGCAAATTCAATTGGAAATCCATGAAAACAACGAAACGCTCAAATCCCTGCTTTTGGATTTCGCCTATGAACGCCATAATATCGTCTCGTTTTAAACATCGGAATCTACTATTTTCATCTTGGATGTATGAAAAACAAGCATATTTATGATAGAATATTGAATTAGTTTGATGACCAAGGAAAGATGGGAGTAATGCATGTGACAAAACGCGAGATTGAGCAGCAGATTATGGAAATCAAAATGGACTACATCAATTTGCAAGGCGATATCGAAAAGCTTGAAAATACCGGCCATATCGACTCTGTCATGGAGGCGGAAGAACGGCTTGCCCGCATGGAAAAAAGGCTTGCGGAGCTCAACAGTCTGCTCGCGGAACTGTAATACCGCGGGCAATTTATTTTTTTGATGAAATTTTAGCAAAAGAGCGGTTTTAATCCCCCGGAAAATTGGAAAAGCTAAAAATATCCCTGGCGGAAACAACCTTCTCCGGCGTCCTTTTCCTTTGCAGGAAAGAATCCTCCCCCTCCCCCTTTCGACGAAAAAATAAAATGGGGCGCCCTGGAAACTTAACCAAATAAAAAATAAATTCTATCAAATTTTCTATTAAAAAGTGAAACTTTCGCCCAATCAAAACGTACTAATTAATAGAAAAATGGTTATGCATTATGTTCATCCACTTTCATTTAAAATTGACTTTTAAATATCTTAGTTGTAAGATATTAATGCTGGTTATCAAAAATAACAAAAAATTATCATTCAAACCCAATTTAGTAGGAGGCGGTATCTATGACAGTTACCATCTACACACAATCCAGCTGCTCTTCATCCCGAAAAGCGATTAAATGGCTGAAAGAGCACAACATTCCTTTTGTGGAAAAACGCATTACATCCCAACCATTGACATTATCCGAATTTAAAAACATTTTGCGAATGACGGAAAACGGAACCGACGAAATTATCGCGACAAACTCAAACGACTTCAAAAATTTGGATGTGGACATCGATCAACTTTCCATCCAGGAACTTTATGAATTGATCCGTGAACATCCCCGCATGCTTCGCAGCCCAATCATCATCGATGAAAAACGAATCCAGGTCGGTTACAACGAAATGGACATCCGTCGATTTATTCCTCGCAAAGTCCGCGAATATGAACTGAACGAATTAATCAGACATGCCGAAGAAAACGCAAGCTAATCCCCTGCTCAATTTTATGAAAGTGGAGATGAAAATAATGGATAACCAAAGATATGATACCATTTCTGCCCTCTTTGAAGTGGTGGCATCACTGGAACGCAAATGGTCCAACGAATGGAATCAAATCAATGACCTAGGTTTTTCGAAAACACATATTCTCCTATTGGACTTGCTCGCAAAAGAAGGTCCAAAACGCCCTTCTGTCATTGCGGAGCGGCTAAAAATTACGACGGGCGGTGTAACAGTATTAACATCCAAACTGCTGAAAGGCGGCTACATCAAAAAAACCCAAAGCTCAAAAGATCGGCGCGTCTCCCAAATTGCCATTACCCAGGAAGGAAGAAGGGTATTGGAAGAATCCAAAACACAAGTCATGGCTTTGGTGCAATCCATGTTCGGCATGTTGACAAATGAAGAAATCCGGACATTGCACAAAATTTTCGAGAAATGTTTGGAAGGTTCTTCCCAAAAATAAGAAAGGGGTTCAACCATATGTGTAAAAGTTAGTTAGATGCAAGTTGCCATGGACAAGCAGCTTGCATTTGCCATCTTTAATAAAAAAACTTGCGGCCACTGGCCACAAGCTTCTATACCTGTTTCCCCATTTCCATTGAACATCCGCCCCATGGACAATCCGCTACACCGGCACGACCACATCTTCCAATTTATAATCGGACAACAAAATTTCTTTCAATCTCGCCTTCGCTCGGAACAACCGGGATTTCACCGTGCCGATGGACACCTTCATCAATTTTGAAATCTCCGCCAACGAATATTGTTCTACATAAAAATACCATAGCGTTTTTTGATAAATGACGTCCAACTGCTTGATCTTTTCCTGCACAATTTTTGTCACGACCACTTTTTCAATCTGTTCCTCGGTGGATACTTCGTTGTTGGGAACCAAGTCCAAAATCGGAACGTCCAATGTTTCAGGTTGGCTTAATACATATTTGCTTCTGCGGACGCTTTTTCTGTACCGGTCCCGGAACGTGTTCATCGTGATGGTCGTGAGCCATGCTTTGACATGATCGACGTGTTCCATCTGCTCTTTATTGCGTACCACTTTTACCCAGACTTCCTGCATCAAATCCTCCGCTTCCAGAGGGTTGCGTGTCAGTTTCAAACATAAATGATATATGTATCGATTAAACTCATCGTAAACTTCGCAAATATTGCTCATCGTTTAATTCCTCCGTCATCAGAACTTCCTTTCTTCTGACTCCATTTTCCCAAAAATTTGTATTACACTCTATATGATTAGCTTTCAATTACATTACATTCATGTAAGATTTCTGTTATCTTTGTATAATGTTCATGATTTTATCTGAATTTTTCGATAATCGGTTGGTCTTTTGATTTCTGTGGTATACTAATTTTTAGCAAATTTAACGAGAATCGGAGGATTTACATGGAACTAGAGCGTTTTGACGAGTATTTCAAAAAAAATCGCGAAAAGCATTTGCAGGAACTGTTCGAGTTTTTATCCATCCCTAGCATCAGCTCCCTTTCCGAACACAAGCGGGATATCGAACGGGCCGCCCACTGGCTGAAACGTCAGCTGGAGCAATTGAACATCGAAAATGTGTCCATCGATCCGACCGGGGGCCATCCGGTCGTATACGGCGAATGGCTTCATGCGGAAGGAAAGCCGACTGTGCTATTCTACGGGCATTACGATGTGCAGCCGGTGGATCCGCTGGAATTATGGGAATCCGAACCTTTCAAACCTGAAATACGGGAAAATAAATTGTATGCCCGCGGCGCGTCCGATGACAAGGGACAAGTCTTCATGCAATTAAAAGCCGTCGAAGCCCTTTTTGACGTTCTTGGCAGCTTGCCTGTCAATGTGAAGTTCCTCTATGAAGGGGAAGAGGAAATCGGAAGCCCACATCTTCCTTCCTATATTGAAAAAAATAAAGAAAAATTGTCGGCCGATTTTATATTGATCACCGATACGAGCATGCATGGGCCAGGAAAACCGGCCATCTGCTACGGACTCCGGGGACTTGCGGGAATCCAGATTGATGTGCAAGGCGCTAACAGCGATCTGCATTCAGGTCTATACGGCGGCGGAGTGCAAAACGCGGTCCATGCGCTGGTGGAAATCCTCGCCTCTTTCAGGGATTCGGAAGGGAACATTCTGGTGGAAGGCTTCTACGATGACGTCAAACCGCTTACGGATGAGGAGCGCAAAGCCTTTGCGGAACTGGAATTTGACGAAGAAGCATTGAAAAAGGAACTGGGCGTGGATGAATTGTTTGGAGAACCGGGCTACTCTTTCCTTGAAAGAACCTGGGCGCGTCCGACATTGGAAATCAACGGCATTTTCGGGGGATTCTCCGGCGAAGGCATCAAGACGGTCCTGCCTGGAAAAGCGGGGGCAAAAATCACTTGCCGCCTTGTACCGGATCAGGAGCCTGACAAAATTGTCGCCCTTCTCCGCAAACATATCGAAAAACACACTCCGAAGGGCGTAACGGTCACAGTGATCGAATTTGACAGCGGAGCCCCTTACCTGACTCCTTTTGATCATCCATTAATTCAAACGGCAAGCAAATCCTATGAAAAAGTGTACCGGACTCCTACCGCATTCACCCGCGGCGGAGGGTCCATCCCGATTGTCGCTGCCTTTGACCAAATGTTAAAAGTTCCGGTGGTGCTCATGGGCTTCGGCCTGACTACGGAAAACTTCCATGCGCCCAATGAACACTTCCATTTGGAAAACTTCGATAAAGGCTTGCGCGTCCTTTGTGATTATTTATTCGAAGTATCCAAATTATCACTGGACAAACAGGTAAAATGACCTATCATTTTCTAAAAAAAACGAAACGCATCATATNAATANATTCCGGCAGTATAAGGATTTTTTACTGTTTTTCATATATAATAAAAAATTATAAAATACCTTTATTTTTTCAAATAATGTATACATTTAGTAACTCCTTTGAAGTTTATAATATGGATTGGGGAAGAAATGCACAGCATTTCTTCCCCCTTCAAAGAGAGGTGGTAACAAATGAAAACCCAATGGCATCATTTAACCAGGCTGGAAAATCTCACGAACACCCTCTTTTCCGCCGGCAAATACACAAAAGCGATCGACACGGCAAAAGAATTGCTGGAAATGGCCAAAGAAACCGAAGACCAAAAAGCCATGATGAACGCGCACATACATCTTTCAAGCTGCTATTATTTTTTGGGCGACATTGAAACGGCTTTTCAGCATATCCTTGAATATAAATTATTGTGCAATGAATTCGGGGATGACCGGGACAAGTATCATTTATACCGCCTGAGTGCGCTCATATATGAATACGAAGAAAATTATGAAGAAGCGAAAGAAGCGATGCGGCAATGCATCCAGATCGCCGAAGAATTGGAAATGTACAGTGAAGCCGGCACCAGCTACAACACTTACAGCAACTATTTATTGCAGGAAGGGAAATATGGAGAGGCTCTGGACTATGCATCCAAAGCCCTGCACATATGCGCAGAACATTGTCCCAGCGAAATCCTGCTGCAATGCCATATTTATTTGACGATTGCATCGTGCCACATCGGCATGAACGAATTGACAAAAGCTGAGGAAATCATCGATCATCTTGCATTGAACCAGTATATCAATCATTTTCCTCATGAAAAAGCTCATTTTCTCCATGTCAAAGCTTCTTTCCATCGTTCCAAGGGCGAGCACGATCAAGCATTGCAATTCTTAAACGATTCTTTCAAAATTTATTCCGATTTTAAAAACCAGATCAAATTAAAATCGATTTTGAAAGAAATTGCGGAAATCCATGAATCCCGGGGCGACTACAAGAAGGCTTACGAGGCATTGAAGGAATATATCCAAATGGCGGAAAAGCTATTTTCGATCCGCCTCTCCTACAAGATGAGGGAATTCGATGTGCATCAAAGCATCAAGGCGATTGAAAAGCGTGCAAATGTGGACAGTCTGACAGGAGTCTACAATCGCTATTTTTTGGAAACAACCTGCAACAAATGGCTGAAAGAAGCGAAAAAGGAAGGTCAGCACATNTGCTTTGTCATTATCGATATCGATTCATTCAAACACATCAATGATACCTATGGCCATTTATTGGGCGACGAAGTGATTAAACAGGTGGCGCAAGCTTGCTTAAAAGTGGCGTATGAAGATAAAGAAAATATTCTTGTCGGACGATACGGAGGAGATGAATTTATCGTCCTCTTCAGAAATTGCCCTCCCCACTCCATCATGGATAAAGCGAAACAGCTCTACAATGAAATTACTTCAATCCAAATCAACCATGCGTCCCATGACATCCATCTGACCGTCAGCATCGGGGCGGTTTGCACCAACAGCCTTCCTTATGCAAAAAAATTCACCCAGCTTCTCAAAGTCGCCGACCACGCGCTATATATGGCCAAACGGCAAGGAAAAAACCAGATTGTCTATCTTTCGAACGAAAACTGCTAAAAAAAGTGCCTGGCACCTTCAAAGTGCCAAGCACCAATCCTAGGGGAGGCGTTTATGTATCTGTGAATCCGCTTTTGTGGTTCATTGAGCGAATCTTCCGTTACTAAAAGAGCGATTTTTTATACACAACAGTTTTCTCTGCATTGCATAATCTACTATAGCATCCTCGCCATCCCTTGTGTATTTTTGCGAAGCATGTGTCACATTTTTATCAAAAACCTGTTCACAATTCGGTGATATTTTATTAATATTTTATCATTTTTTACAACATATTGATAAATTTCCACCATTTATCCTGTCCAAATCGGAAATGGGCCATCATGGCAAAAAGAAAACCAAAAGCGGAATAAGGCTTTCGGTTTTCTCTTTCCCGATCAACGGAACATGATGCCTACTCCTGCATAGATGATGACCGTCGCGAATACGGCCGTCATATAGATGAGGGAGTAGCCAAACATTTGATTCGCCCACTTATTGCCGTCCATCTGGCGGTAACCGACCAGGCTGATCCACAGCCAAATGCCGCCAAGGGTCAGGGAAGAAAGCGTCAACCCCCAGCTCAAAGGCACGAACAGAAAGCTGGTCAGCATCAACAAAATCAAATATACGTTGGTTTGGATATACGTCCGTTTGACTCCTTTGACCACCGGAAGCATCGGGATTTTGGCCGCCGCATAATCCTCCTTCTTGCGGATGGCCAAAGCATAGAAATGGGGCATCTGCCAAATGATCATAATGATGAAGAGCGCCCAGCAGGCCGGATGCCAAATATCGGGAGCGACGGCCGCCCATCCGATCAATGGAGGCATCGCGCCGGAAATGCTGCCGACCTCCGTATTCCAGATGGTTCTCCGTTTCGTCCACATCGTATATGGCACCACATAGAAAAAAACGCCAAGAAATCCGAGCAGCGCGGCGGTCCATGTCGTCAACGCCAATATGGCAAGGCCGGCAACCAATAAAACAACGCCCACCACAATCGAAGTACGAACATCGATTTCCCCTGTCACTGTGGGCCTCAACTTGGTGCGGGACATCTTTGCGTCGATATCGCGGTCATAAATATTATTGAAAAGACCGGCCGCACCAATCACACAGGCCGTTCCGACAAGGGCAAAAATCATGTTCGGGATATTTTCTACAAAACTTAAATGATACGTATAAAGGGCTAGCATTAAAGCGGCAAACATCGGAATTAAATTCGACTTGATAATTCCCGTTTTCACAGCTTTTTTCCACGATTCCAGTTTCTTGTTCTTCATTTTATGTCATATTCCCCTTATCAAAAACAACCGTTATTTTCGATGTTAAACTAATATATATCATACCATTTTTTCATCTCTTTCAACAATCGGGTTTGTCGTTTGTCGAATCCGTAGGTTGGAAAAGCCATGAGAATTCTCCTATATATAGTATAAATAAAACTTGCGGAAAGCAATTTTTGAGATTCTTCAAACTTTTCCTTCGTTCTTCCTGTCAATATAATGGCAAGCCGCTTTCAACAACGGCAAAACCACAAGGAAAATAAACAAAATCCGGAACATCTGGAAAATGGTCACGACCGTCACATCCGCCCCGATGGCGCTTGCGAGCAGGCTCATCTGATCCAGCCCTCCTGCCGCCGTGCTCAAAATGCTGGTCGTCAAAGCATAGCCCATCATCTTCATCAGCATCCATCCTTGCCCAAAAGTGAACAAGAGCAACATCACTGTAGTGGCAATCCCCCATAATACCACTCTTTTCCCCAATACGAGCATTTCAGGAGTCAATAATCGGCCAATGTAGGCCCCGATCATCAATTGGGCGAAATGAAGCAGGATGCCGGGAACTTCCGGTGTGCCTGCGGAAAACAATTGAAGGCCAATGACAAACAGCACGGGCGACAAAAAGTAAGGGACCGGAATTTTCAGCTTCTTCCCTACCCACACCGAACCCGCCGCGGCAGCCAAAAGAAGAATCAATTCCCCCATTGAGGAAAAAGAGAAAGCGGATGCTTCCCCGCTTTCCGCCACATGGACGTGCAATAAGAGGGGAATTCCGATGACAATCGCAATCACACGAATGACATGGAAGTATGTAACCACCGCCAAATCAATATCTTTTTCTTCCTCCGCAAAGGCGACAATCTGCGAAAGTCCTCCGGGAACCGTGCAGGTCAGGGCGGTTTTTAAAGATAATTTCCCCATTTTCACAAGTCCAAACGCCAAAATTGCGCTGAACAGCAATACCATCACATTTACCAATAGCATGATTCCAATGAGCCAATCCATACCCGAAAAAACATCAAAATCAAAACTTTGCCCAATGGCGATGCCGACGATGATCAATCCGAGATTTCGGCAAACGGGCGGCCAATAAAGGGGAATCTTTTTAATAAAAAACTGGCTGATCAGAACAAAAAAAATCGGCCCCAAAAGCCAAGGCACCGGCAAATGGAATATTGTAAAAACCGAAACGCCCAGCAGACTGACGGCAAGTACGACCACCATTGATAAAATTTGTTGCACGATTCAAATCCCCTTCATCCAAGGTCTACTAATGTTAGACTACCATAACCACCATTTTCAAAAAAGGAACCTGCCTTGTGATGGGGATCCGTTTCCCGAAAACCCGTCCAAACCAAAATAAAGGGAGCTCCCAGGCTCCCCATAGGCTTCACTCTTCTTCCTCCAATATTTCATCGAAGGCTTCCACCACTTTATCGTATTCTTCGTCGGACTCGATTACATCAAAATCTCCGTCTTCATCGACTTTCAGGAAAAATACTTCGATATCCTCTTCAATATCATCGCGCAAATCTTCGGTGAACGCCACCGCCACATAATCCTGCCCGTCCACCGTCATGGACGCGACCACTTCCACTTCTTCTTCCTGCTCGCCGTCACCGATTGTAAACACTTCGCCAACTTCGATTTTTTCCATATGGATTCCTCCGTTTGCTTCCTAATTTTACGTACCGCAATACGTAATATACGGTTCATCCGGATGTTCTGGCAATGTACAGTATTCCTCCTGTTCCGCCGAATATGCATAAGGATCGGATAAAACCGCCAACAACTTTTTCATCAAGGAAAGATCCCCCCGCTCCACCGCCGCTTCCAGGGCTTCTTCCACCCGGTGATTGCGCGGAATGACCGCAGGATTATGCCGCTTCATCAATTCTTCCGTTTCCGCCGGATGCTGATATTTGATCCGCGCCAGGTACCGTAGATGCCACTCCCGGAATTCGGCCGTTTGAAAGAAAGGCTCCTCAAATTTTTGCAACGTCAACGCCCTGAAGGTATTGGTATAATCCTGTTTATGCTCTTGCATCAATTGCAGCAGCTCCTGTATGAGAGCTCCGTCTTCTTCTTTTTCATCGAAAAGCCCCAATTTTTTGCGCATTCCGCCAAGATAGAAAGATACATAAATTTCGGGATATTCCGCCAGCGCCTCCTGGGCAAGGCGGACCGCTTTTTCCTTGTTTTCATCAATGATCGGTAGGAGCGCTTCGGCAAACCGCGCCAGGTTCCATCCGCCTATTTTCGGCTGGTTTCCATAAGCATAGCGGCCGTAAACATCAATCGAACTGAAGACCGTTTCCGGATTGTAGCGGTCCATAAAGGCGCAAGGACCGTAATCGATCGTCTCGCCGCTTATGGCCATATTGTCGGTATTCATCACCCCGTGGACAAAGCCGGCCAGCTGCCATTTGGCAATGAGGGATGCCTGTTTCCGGATGACCTCCTCCAACAATGCAAGGGGCGGATTCTTCGCATTCAGAAGATGGGGAAAATGCCGTCCAATTGTGTAATCGCAAAGGGCCCGCAAATCTTCTTTTGACCCGAATTGTCTCGCGAATTCAAAGGTTCCGACCCGGATATGGCTTGAGGCGACCCGCGTCAGCACCGCACCGGGCAAAACCCGCTCGCGGATGACTCTCTCTCCCGTCGCCGCAACGGCCAGGCTTCTGGTCGTCGGAATCCCGAGGGCATGCATCGCTTCGCTGATGATATATTCCCGGAGCATCGGCCCAAGGGCAGCCCGCCCGTCGCCGCCGCGGGAGTAAGGCGTCCGCCCCGCGCCTTTCAGTTGGATATCCACCCGGCGGTTGCCGGGGGCCACATGTTCCCCCAAAAGGATGGCCCGCCCGTCCCCCAGCATCGTGAAATGGCCGAACTGGTGGCCGGCGTAGGCCTGGGCGATCGGCTCCGCCCCTTCCGGGACATCATTTCCGGCAAATATCGCGGCTCCTTTTTCCGATTGAAGGGCACCGGGATGCAGATTCAATTCTTCCGCAAGCGATTCATTGAACATGACGAGCTTCGGGGAAGCGACGGGCTCGGGTTTTTGCTTTGTATAAAAGATGGGCGGCAGTTTTGCATAGCTGTTGTCAAAATTCCATCCAGGACGAGATTTCATTCGGATCTTCCTTTTTTCATTTTATTGTTGCAGACGAGCGGCCGGTTTATTCCCGGCGGCGGATCGGACCATTGCGAATCCAATCGTTCCAACAGGGATTTCCGCTTTGCATCTTTACCCTTTATACCATGTTTCCAGCAGAAAGGAAAATTTAATGCATTTGGGCATCTTCGATCATCCAGTCCGCTGCGCTGAACAGATCGGGAAACACGGCATCGGCCGAAGATTCCTCTTCGCCGATGAACACCGTCTTTGTCCCCGCCCTTTTCCCTGCCTGGATGTCCGTATCCGTATCCCCCACCATATAGGATTGGGACAGGTCGACATTGTACTTTTTGGCCAAATCTTCGATCATTTTGGAACCCGGCTTGCGGCAGGCGCATCCGGCTTTCGGTCTATGGGGGCAATAGGCGACATCATGGATGATGGCCCCGCGCTTTTTCAATTCCTTCATCATGTGCCCATGAATCTTTCGAAGCTCGGATTCTTTCAAAAAACCAAGTCCTACGCCGCCTTGGTTCGTCACCACAAAAATATAATCAAAATGCCCGTTCAGCTTGCGGATCGCTTCCGGCACACCCGGCAACAAATAAAAGTCTTCCGGTTTGTTGACAAATTTCACCCGGCCGGTCAGCACTTCATTAATGACGCCGTCCCGGTCCAAAAAAACCGCTTTTTTCATATTCTCCCTCCTGTGTTTATTGTTTGCGGGAGAATTCAAATCCATGATGGGCATGTTTAATGATAAAGCGCTCCGCCGGCATCTTTGTTGTACCAGTTCCAAAAATCCACTTCCCCCAAAGCCGCATAAATAACATGTTCGTTGCCGGCGAGTTTCAACAATTCCTTTGTAGGCCCCGTCAACACGGCCCCGTAGCATTTCACTCCATGTTCATCCACATATTTTTGTATATCTTTTATAGAGGTTTCATCATAATTCCAGATCACTTTTTCCGCCCACCGTTCATGTTCCGCCAATAAGGCCAAGCCGTTCTTAAAAGCTTTTTCGCGTATATGTCCGTCTCCTTTTTCCTGGTAAACGTCCTCCTCAACGAGGCTGTGCAACGCATATTCATGAATCCCCCACAAGGTTTCTCCCATGCTTAAAAGATGGGAATCTCTTTCCTCCTCGGTTCCCGTATCAACGGCATACCAAACAATTTCCACATCATAATCTTTCAAAATCTGATACATCTCATCAAAGGAATAGACATCATCCAGGCTGACCGCCAACTCCGAAACGGTTCCCTCCGGCAACATTTTTAACGCTTCCCAGGTTTCATTCGCCCCTCTACGATAAGACTCCTTTTCTTCTTCCTGCTGTGACGCGAACACTTGCGGATGAAGGAAATAGAGGTCCAAGTCATATCGGCCATCCACCCATTCCCTAGAAAAATTCAAGTGGTTCAATATCATTTTTCCATGGTATTTCCCGACATATCGTTCTTCGCTGCCCACCCTTTTCTGAAGGCTTCCTTCCAAATCCGCATTAAAAAACACTTTTATATTTGTTCCTCCGGCATCGCTGTAGACATTGGGCATCGTCATTTGCACGGCGGTCTGGATCACCCGGTTTGCATCGGTACCGATGAAAGCATAAATAATCCCTGTCGCCATCATCGAAATAAGGCTGATGATGATGAAAATATTGAAAACCACGATGGAAGTGGCAAACCGGTTTTTCCATTTCGCCTTGCGGACAATTTTGCGCTGTTCTTCCCGGGAAAGTTCCGGAATGGCCGGATCCGCATCCGGGGATGCCTGCCGTTTAAGATGTTCCTCCATGTACCGTCCGCATTCCCCGCAAGTGTGCAAATGCTCTTCGATGGCGCGCTCTTCTTCGGGCGTGCATGTTCCATGGAGATACGCATCCAGTTTTTTTCTCGTTTCTTCACACTTCATCCTTTTCACTTCCTTTCATTTTTGCCCGCAGCTCCTTCCTGATTCTGAAAAGCGACACTTTCACATTCGGGATGGACATGCCGAGCATATCGGCAATTTCCTCGCAGGAAAATTGGTAGTAATCCCTCAAAAGAATGAGATTTTTCTTATGGAGCGGCAGCCCTTCGATCAGCGCCAGCCATTCCTTGATGCGATGCCGGTTCATGGCCGTATCTTCCGCCGCTTCGGACACTTTTTTATTCAAGGTCTCCATGTCTTCCACATACGCCAATTTTTTCTCTTTCCGGATCAGATCGATGAAAGTATGGTAAGCCACTTTAAAAAGCCAAGGCTTGATTTTTTCATCGTTGTAGCTTTCAAGATAGAGGAAGGCGCGATAAAACGTTTCTTGCACGATATCTTGCGTCAGCTCCTTGTTTCTGCAAAGGGAAAAAATATAGCGATAGACGTCCTGAACATACAAAGCATAGATTTCTTCCAGTTTCATCGCTTCACTCTCACGCCCTCCTTTCACTATATCCACGTACGGGAAAGGAAAAAGTTACATCAAAATCAAAATAGAGGCAAAAAATTCATAAAAAAAGCTTGAGGGAACAATTTCATCCCCCAAGCCGACAAATCGGTGATTCAATTTTTCATACGGACAAAGAACATCCTACCGTTGCGCCTGCTGCACCCATTTTCTTACTTGTTCCTCCGTGCCGTATACGAAATGGCCCGGCACCGGTTCATGCATTGCGGCGGTATCCGGCGTTTCTTCATGGACGTAAGGTATTCTTTTCCGTCTCCGTTCCAAAATCGGATCCGGAAGCGGAACAGCCGACAATAACGATTTTGTATACGGATGGATTGGATGATGATAAATTTCTTCAGCTTCCCCAAGCTCCACAATTTTTCCCCGGTACATCACGGCAATCCGGTCGCTGATATATTTCACCATGGATAAATCATGGGCGATAAACAAGTATGTCAAATTCCGTTCTTCCTGGAGTTCCTTTAACAAATTGACGACCTGCGCCTGAATCGAGACGTCCAAGGCTGAAATCGGTTCGTCGGCGATTATGAAGCTCGGGTCCAGACTCAAAGCCCGCGCAATGCCGATCCGTTGCCGCTGACCGCCGGAAAATTCATGGGGATAGCGCATCATATGTTCACGGTTCAACCCGACCGCTTCCAACAAAGAAATGATTTTTTCCTGGCGTTCCTGTTTATTTTTATAAAGGCCGTGGATATCAAACCCTTCGCCGATGATTTCCCCTGCTGTCATGCGGGGATTCAGTGAAGCATATGGATCCTGGAAAATCATCTGCATTTCGCGCTTTAACCGCTTTTTCTCTTTTTTCGATTTGATTTGATGGACATTTTGGCCTTTAAAAATCACTTCTCCATCGGTGATATTATAAAGGCCGATGATGGAGCGCCCCGTCGTCGACTTGCCGCAGCCCGACTCGCCGACAAGCCCCAGCGTTTCCCCTTCATAAATGTGAAAACTGATTCCGTCAACCGCTTTGATCGGGTTCGAAGGAGGGCCGAAATATTGGGTCAAGTTTTTGACTTCCAGGATTTTATGGTTCTTATTCATTCAGTCCAGCCTCCTTCTTATATCTTTCCATCCTTCTTACGATCGGTTCCGGTATGTCAATTTTCGGCGCATTTTCGTGCAATAGCCATGTCTTCGCATAATGGGTTTCGGACACCTTAAACATCGGCGGCTCCAATTCGAAATCGATGGCCAATGCATATTGGTTCCGGGGCGCGAAGGCGTCCCCTTTCGGCGGATGCAACAAATTTGGCGGAGAACCCGGAATCGCATACAATTTTTCATCGCTTTTGTTGTTCAAATCCGGCATGGAACCGAGCAATCCCCATGTATACGGGTGTTTCGGATTGTAGAAAATGTCGTCGACCGTTCCGTATTCGACGATTTGGCCGGCATACATCACCGCCACCCGATCCGCCATATTCGCCACAACCCCCAAATCATGGGTAATGAAAATGATGGATGTATTGCGTTTCTTTTGGATCTCCTTCAACAATTCCAATATCTGCGCCTGGATTGTCACGTCAAGGGCTGTTGTCGGTTCATCGGCAATCAATAGTTTCGGATCGGCCGCAAGGGCAATGGCGATGACCACCCGTTGGCGCATCCCGCCGCTAAATTCATGGGGATATTGGTTGAACCGCTTTTCCGGCATCGGAATGCCCACTTGGCGGAGCAGCTCAATCGCCCTTTCCTTCGCCTCATGTTTCGGCACACTTTTATGCCTTAAAATGACTTCCATAATCTGTTTTCCGACACGGATGGTAGGGTTCAAAGCCGTCATCGGATCCTGGAAGATCATCGCAATGTCGTTTCCCCGGATTTTGGACATTTCTTTATCCGAAAGCGGTATCAAATCTTTTCCTTCGAATAAAATTTGTCCATCCGCATAGATTCCCGGCGGCTCCGGAATCAATTTCATAATGGCGTTGCTCGTCACGCTTTTCCCCGAACCGGATTCGCCGACGATCGCCAACGTTTCGCCTTCGTATAATGTAAAATCGACTCCTCTTACCGCCTGGACAAGTCCCGCGTATGTTTTGAAGTTGATTTTTAAATTCTTCACTTCCAGCAATGGTTTCTTCATGTTTCCGCCCCTTTCTACTTGCGCAGTTTTGGATCAAGTGCATCGCGCAAACCGTCGCCGACCGCATTGAAGGCAAAAATCGTCAAGGAAATGAAAAATGCAGGGAAGAACAAGCGCCAAGGCGCAACCCTCAAACCGCCCATTCCTTCCGAAGCCATCGTTCCCCAGCTGGCGATCGGCTGATTGACGCCCAAGCCCAAGAAGCTTAAGAAGGCTTCCGTAAAGATGGCTGTCGGAATCGTCAAGGTCATCGTGACGAGAATCGCGCCCAATGCATTCGGGATGATGTGGCGGACAATCAAATGCCAGTTGCTTGCCCCAAGCGTTCTGGCGGCCAGCACGAATTCGCGGTTCTTAATCGATAACACTTCCCCCCGGACAATCCGCGCCATGTTCACCCAACCCGTGATCGACAACGCGATGATCATCGGAAGGAGCCCTTGTTCCATCACGACAAGCAGAATGATGACCACCAAAAGGTAAGGGATTGCGGACAAAATATCCACGATGCGCATCATGATGTCATCGACGCGTCCCCCGAACAGGCCTGAAATGCTTCCCCACAACACGCCAATGATCAGATCGATGATGGCTGCCGTGATTCCGATAAACAATGAAATGCGCGCGCCATACCATACCCGGACGAAAACGTCCCGTCCCAAATCATCCGTGCCGAACCAGTGTTCTTTGGAAGGCGCTTCATTGTAAACGCCCAATTGATCCCGATAACTATATTGGGAAAACTCCGGTACGAATATTGCAAGCAATGCAATGATGGCCAGGATGAAAACGCCCGAAACCGCCAATTTGTTTTGTCTGAACCGGTACCACACTTCTTTCCAGAAGGATACGGTCTTTTTCGGCATCTGATCGCTTTCCGCAAGCCGCGGGCCGACCACCCTGAACATTTCCGGAGTCAATTCGCCGTACGTGTCATGCCGTTTCTCCATTATTTTCTTCCTCCCCCTTTCAGCTTAATGCGCGGGTCGATGATAGTATATAAAATATCTACAATCAAAACCGCGAACATCAGAATGATCGCATAGAATACGGTCGTTCCCATGATGACGGTATAATCCCGGTTTGTGATGCTTTGGACGAAATGTCTTCCCAGACCGGGAATCGCAAAAATTTGTTCGATGATAAAGCTGCCTGTCACAACGCCGGCCGTCAAAGGTCCCAGATATGTAATCACAGGCATCAACGCGTTGCGCAGCGTATGCTTAAAGACGATGGTCCATTTGCCGAGGCCTTTGGCGCGGGCCAATTTGACATATTCGCTATGGTTTTCTTCCAGCATGCTGGAACGGACCAATTTGGCAATATATCCGGCATGCGTCAGGGCGATCGCCAAAGCCGGCAAGACCGTGTACTTGAAGCCGTTCCAACCGGCCACCGGAAATAACCCCAATTTTAAGGAAATAAAGTATTGCATCAATCCGGCCAATACGAACGAAGGAACCGAAATCCCCAAAACGGCGATGGTCGTTGCAATATAATCCGGAAATCGGTTATGATAAAGCGCCGCGATGATGCCAAACAATACACCCAGCCCGACGGCAATCAGCATCGCTTCAAGTCCAAGGGCCAACGAAACAGGAAACCCTTCCGCAATAATATCGTTTGTGGACCGTTCTTTGTACTTCATCGACTCCCCAAAATCAAATTTCAGCGTATTGATCAAATAATCCTTGTATTGGATGTACCATGGATTATCCAATCCATATTTGGCATTCAAATTGGCTTCGATTTCAGGCGGGAAATCCCTCTCATTGGCAAACGGATTGCCGGGCGCCGCCTTCATCAGGAAAAAGGTTGCCGTAACAATCAAAAACAACGCAATCAAAATATGGATGATTCTTTTGATGATGTACTTCAGCACAAACCGTTCCCTCCTTTATCGGAAAATTCCGTACAATCCCGGAAATAGCGAAAGGCTGCTTGCGATCCATCTCGATCCCAGCAGCCTTTATACCTGTTTAAACAGAATTATTCAACTTCAACATATTTCAAATAAATGTTGCCCAAATTGTCCGGCTTCATGTTTTTCACATGGTCTTTTGCAACATAAAGGCTAGTGTAATAGTAGATTGGAGCAACCGGGAATTCTTCCATGATGATCGCTTCTGCTTGTTTCAATAACTCCAGACGTTTTTCTTCATCTGTTTGTTTGTTTGCTTCTCTTAATAATTTTGTATATTCCGGATTTTCCCAGCCTGTATCGTTGTTTCCGTTATCCGCAGAATCAAATTGCTCCAGGAATGAGTAAGCATCGTTGTAGTCCGCGATCCAGCCCAAACGTCCGACTTGGTAATCCAAATTTGACAGTTTGTCCAAATAAACCTGCCATTCGGAGTTGTCAAGCGTCGCATTGATGCCCAAGTTTTTGCGCCAGTTTTCCTGGATGAATTGGGCGATTGCGGAGTGGGCTTCACTCGTATTAAATGAAATTTTGATATTGATATCTTCCGGTTTGCTGATTCCGAGCTCTTTCATGCCTTGTTCAAGGGCTTTTTTCGCTTCTTCCACATCATTGTCTTTGAAGTAGCCGCGATCTTTCTCAAAACCTTTGATCGCAGCAGGCACCATGCCCAATGCAGGTTTCTGTTCGCCTTTTGTTACGTTGTCGATCAAACCTTGACGGTCGATTGCAAGCGCCAACGCTTTACGGATATTTTTGTTTTTCAGGATTTCATCCGTTGTATTGAACTTGTACCAGTAGATGGCCGCATAGTCTTCGATATTTAAAATGCCCTCTTTTTTGTATTGGTCGATTGCATCCAATGAAACTGTTTGGAATGGAGAACCCAAGAAATCAATTTCGCCGTTATCAAACATTGTCGTAGCCGTTTGTTCGGATTCAACCATTGTGATGTTCACTTTTTCAAGGGCAACGTTGTCAGCATCCCAGTAATCCGGATTTTTCTTTAATGTGATGTCTTTGTTGTGGTTCCAGGAATCCAACAGGAACGGACCGTTCGTTACATAATCTTCGCCGGCTTCCGTGTACCATTTTGGATTTTTCTCGGCCACGTTTTTATTGACCGGATAGTATGTTTTAAACGCAGTCAATTCCAAGAAATAAGGCGTCGGCTGATCCAATGTGACAACCAAAGTTTTGTCGTCTTCCGCTTTGACGCCGACATCATCGGCTTTCGCTTCCCCTTTGTTGTAGGCTTCCGCGTTTTTGATCGGGTAAAGGATGGAAGCGTATTCGGAAGCGTTTTCAGGATTCAATACCCATTTCCATGCATATTCAAAATCATGGGCCGTTACAGGATCCCCGTTTGACCATTTGGCATCCCGCAGTTTGAATGTGTACGTCAACTGGTCATCGCTGATTGTATAGTCTTCAGCCAATGCGTTCACGATTTCTCCGTCTTTGCGGGTCATCAAGCCTTCAAAAACGTTGTCGAGAATTGCGCTGGAAGTCGTATCCGTCGCCAATCCCGGATGCAGTGAAGGCGGTTCGGAAGGAATAACAAGATTAATTTCTTTTTTGCCTGAAGATTTTTTTCCTTCATCCTTGTTGCCGCCACCGCATGCAGCCAGCACCAAAGTGAGCGTCAACAGAGCTGCCAACAGTAACCAAAACTTCTTCTTCATAACTTTCCTCCCATCAACTTTATTAAATTTTTCATAAAATAGCACAAGTGTCATTTTTCTGACATTTGCCCTGTCCCTACCATCGTATCAAATTTTTTTATCAAAATAAACATTTTTTTATTTATCCAATTAACTTAATATTTTTGATATTTAATTTTTTGGAACAAAAAGGGATATCAATTATATTAGAAAAATAATAACGGGTTTATGCGCAACACGTCGAAAGTTTTCATCCGACATATCAAAAAGTTGCGCCGCGGGCATCAATCATTTTTGAACTTTAATCCCGCCTCTTCCAGCGCCTCTTTCATTTTCGACAGCGCCGATTTCCCTATGCCGTGAAGGGAAAGGATCTCCTTTTCGGTATAATTTGAAAGCTGTTCGACGCCAAAAATCCCTTCCCTTTCCAGCGCCCTTCTTGCCGGTGCGGAAAATTTGGACAGAAAGCCATCCGCAGGTTTCCGTTCCGCTTCGCAAACGGGGCAGCTGTCACAATCGCTGCTCTTGTAGAACTTGTGCCCTTTTTCGCAAATCCTCGGCGTTTTTTCCGAACGCACCATTACATCCCTCTTTCCTCATGCATTGATTCCAATTTGTTGCAGCTTTTCTTATACACGGACAGCTTTCCTTGCCGACCTCCGCAACAAACGGTGGCCGTCGCCATAAAGCTTTATTATCCTTTATACCTTTCCGCAAGCAAATGAAAACTTCCCAATTATAATTTTATTTTCGGATTATTGTAAGAAAATATCCCTCCAAATGTAAAGAAATCTTTACACTCCGCGATCATATATGCTATTGTAGATGTAAAGAGTTCTTTACATCCGTTTGGAGGAGTGATCGGTGAAAGTCATCAACCATATACGGGAAATCCGGCAAAAGAAGGGAATCACCCAGGTGAAAATGGCGGAAGACTTGCAGGTTACCCGCCAAACAATTAATGCCATCGAAAAGAACAAATATAATCCGAGCCTTGAGCTGGCCTTGAAAATCGTGAAATACTTCGATGTGCCGATTGAGGAAGTATTTGAATTGAAGGAGGATGATGAGGATGGGGAGAAATGACCGTTCAGCACATGCNAAGCTTGTTGAAAATTGGGGGAAAATCTTCATTTATTCATGCTGTTATTTGGGGAGCCTTCTGGGGTTGTTCATCGGCTCGATTGTTTATGGCGAGTTTTTGAATGGGCCGTTTATAGGTTTTACATTCATCTATATCCTGTTCATCGCCATGCACATCATCAAACGGAAAAAGAATCATGTGCCTGACATGGATGAACGGATCGCCCGGAACCTGTTCCGGTTCATTGCCTATGCATCGCATATTTCTTTGGCCATTATATTCATCTCGGTGATCATTTTGGGATTGTCGGGGGAAGAATCCATTCCGCTTGTTTATTTATTCGGCTTTTTCATCGCCTACCTCTGGGCGGTCGGAATCGGCACTTTTATCATTAAGAGAACATGAAAAGAAAATCCGGCAAGGGTTCCTTCTTTGCAGGCCGGGCCGCAGCACGCACAAAAAAAGAGGCATAGCGCCTCTTTTCATTATGGCCGCGGTACGCGCAGCCGCTGCAGATGGTTGGCCGCGCATCATCCATTTTTCAGACATAAATCTTCCCTTCCATATAAACAACCGCTTCCCCGCCAATTTGAATTTCCATTCCCAAATCTTTGCAGTACAGTTTCCCTCCCCGCGGCGACAATTGCAGCGCCACAAACTCCTCTTTCCGCAGCATCTTTTTCCAATAAGGGACAAGGGNGCAATGGGCGGAACCCGTCACCGGGTCTTCGTCAATGCCGGCTTTGGGGGCAAAAAACCGGGAAACGAAGTCGGCCCCATTTCCTTTCGCGGTCGCAATCACCCCGAAGGCATCCAGCTTCTTCAGTTCCTCCAAATCGATTTCCAGATTCCTGATTTCTTCTTCCGTTTCAAACACCGCAAGATAATCCCGCGCCAAATACACTTCTTTCGGCTTTTTCCCCAAGCCTTTCACAAGGGCTTCCGGCATTTCGCAAGGTTCCCCTTCCCGGGATGGAAATGTCATCACAAGCAGGGAGCCTTCTTTGACGACAGTCAACAATCCGCTTTTTGTATGGAANCGCACTTCCGCAACGGACGGTTCCAAATAGTTGAACACCGCAAAGGCCGCGGCGAGGGTCGCATGGCCGCACAAATCGATTTCGGTTTTCGGCGTAAACCACCGCAATTCATATTCCCCTTTTTGCCGATGAACAACAAAGGCCGTTTCGGATAAATTATTTTCCATCGCGATTTGCTGCATGATTTCATCCGGAAGCCATTCATCCAGCACAACGACCGCCGCCGGATTTCCTTTGAAAGGTTCTCCCGTAAATGCATCGATTTGATAAATCGGCAATTCTTTCATCCGCCGCTCTCCTTTCCACACTCCTCCGAATGTTGCCATTCAGCTCCGGAACCAAAAAGCCCGCACCCCGTAATGCCGAGGTGCGGGTCCAGTGTTCCAAATTATGGTTAGATGCGCACAGTCCATCCAAATGGATCTTCAATTTTTCCGTACTGGATGCCTGTCAATGTATCATATAGCATTTGGGATACTTCTCCGATTTTTCCGTCGTTGACCACAATCCGTTTGTCCAAATATTTTAATTCCCCTACCGGAGAAATAACCGCTGCCGTACCAGTTCCGAATACTTCCTCGAGTGTTCCGTTTTCGGCAGCTTCGATGACTTCGTCAATGGTGATGCGGCGCTCTTCCACCGGAATATTTTTGGATTTCAACAATTTGATCATGGAATCCCGGGTAATACCAGGCAGGATGCTTCCTGTCAATGCCGGTGTAATGACCGTACCATTGATTTTGAAGAAGATGTTCATGCTTCCGACTTCTTCGATATAGCGTTTTTCGATGCCGTCCAACCATAATGTTTGGGCGTAGCCTTCTTTTTCCGCATTGAGTTGTCCAATCAATGAACTTGCATAGTTGCCCCCGGTTTTCGCTTCCCCGGTACCGCCCACAACGGCGCGCACATATTTTTCTTCCACCAGGATTTTTACCGGATTGATGCCTTCTTTATAGTAAGATCCACTAGGAGACATGATGATCATGAACAAATAGTTTTTTGAAGGATGTACACCCAGAAATGGTTCCGTTGCAATGATGAATGGACGGATATATAAAGATGTGCCCGGCGCATCCGGTACCCAATCCCGGTCGATATNCACCAATTTTTTCAACGCTTCCAACGCAAATTCTTCATCAATTGGCGGGATGACCATCCGTTCGTTGGAATGGTTCAACCGTCTGAAGTTGGCATCCGGGCGGAACAATTGGATTTCCCCGTCCGGTGTCCGGTATGCTTTCAACCCTTCGAAAACCGTTTGTCCATAGTGGAACACCATTGAGGATGGCTCAAGACAAATTTTTTGGTAAGGAACGATGCGTGGATCATGCCAGCCCTTTCCTTCCGTGTAATCCATGATAAACATGTGATCCGTAAAATAGTGTCCAAAGCCAAGTTCATCCGCAGCTGGCTTTTCTTTTGGACAGTCAGTTAATTCTATAGTGATTTCTGTCATAATAAAGCCTCCAGTATTTTGTCGAATATTCAGAATAATATTTCTGTTATTAAAATAGTATAATACTTTTATCCTTAATTGTTAAAAGAATATTTCGATGAAATCCAACTAATTTTTATTTATTATTGCTGTTTGATGAACTGTTTTTCGAAAATAGTAATTATCAGGGGATTCCCCTGCTTTGACTCCCCATGATATTGATGATGTCAAAACTTGAAAAACTGAACCTTCAAAAAATATTATCGTTATATAAATATTAATAAAAACTCCTGCAGCAATCTGCAGGAGCGTTGGATGTTTTGTTATGTATGAATCATGATCAATTATGTATATGGAAACCGTTTGTCCGGACAAAATCCTCAAAATCTTCTTTTTTCAACGGACGGCTGTAATAATATCCCTGTCCGAATATGCAGCCATCGTTTCTTAGCGTGTTCACATGCTCCTCGATTTCAATGCCTTCCGCTATCACTTTCAACCCAATTGTCTTCGCAAGGCTGATGATGGCTCTGACGATTGCTTTGCTTTCCTCGTTTTTATGTATATCTTTCACGAATAAAGCATCCACCTTCACCGTATCAATCGGAAGGTGTTTTATGTAACTTAAAGAACTGTATCCTGTTCCAAAATCATCAATCGAGATATGTATTCCGAGATTGCGGAGCCGTTTCAAAACCGGTATCATGCTGTTCATATCCGCAAAAATGCTTTCGGTCACTTCCAATTCAAGCAGATGGGGATCAAATCCCGTTTCCTTCAAGATTTGTTCGACCTGCCCGACAAAATTCGGATCTTGCAATTGACGCACCGAGACGTTGACAGCCACAATCAATTCTCCAAAACCCTTTTCTTGCCATTCTTTCGCTTGCCGGCAACTCTCTCTTAAAATCCACTCACCCAGCGGGACAATCAATCCCGTTTCCTCGGCAAGAGAAATGAATTTACCCGGCGAAATCGCCCCCAAATCCGGATGATTCCAACGGACCAAAGCCTCCACTCCAACAATCCGGTTATTTTGGATATTTAATTTCGGCTGGTATTCCAAAAAGAACTGCTGGTTCTTCAGCCCTTTCCGCATGGCGTTTTCGATGATTCGCCGCTCCAAAGAAACGCTTTCCAATTCCTTATTGTAAATCGCATAGTGATTTTTGCCTTTTTGTTTCACTTGCGACAAAGCCGAATCCGCATTTTTGATGAGCTCTTCCGGAGTTTTTCCATGCCCCGGATACAACGCAATGCCGATGCTGCAAGTCTGTGAATACTCCCTTCCATTCAAGTTCATCGGTTTTTGGAAGGCCTGAATCAGCCGATTCGCGACTTGCTTGGTTTGTTCTTCATCGATATCCTTCAACAGAACAATGAATTCATCGCCGCCCATCCGGGCCACAAAATCCTGATTCCGGATTACTTCACGAATGTTTTCGGCAGCTTTTACAATCACCAAATCCCCCGTATCATGCCCGAGCTGCTCGTTCACCAATTTGAAGTTGTCCAAGTCGATGGACAGAATTGAAAATTTTTCTTTTGTCAATTGAATATCCATCACATAGGAACGGAACTCTTTCATAAAATGGGAGCGGTTCGGGAAATTCGTCAAACTGTCGTGGTATGATAAATGGTACAGATTTTGTTCCGCTTCCTTCAAAGCGCTGATGTCGCTCATGGCNATGAGGATGAAATCTTTTGACGGATTTTCATCATCATGGACGATTTTCATGTCCGCTTCCATATCAATATATCGGCCGTCGCCGTGGAGCACCCGGAACTCCAACTTGCGGAAATAGCCCGTGCCCGCATTTTTTTGTTGATGCAATAAAAATTGAATCTCCATTTTTAACAGGTCCACATCTTCCATATGTATAAGATCGAACAAATTTTGCCGCTCCAATTCCTTCAAATCATAGTGCAGCAGTATATTGAATGTCGGGGAAATGTAGTAAAACTTTCCGCCTTCATCGATCAGCGCGACAAAATTGTCGGAGTGCTCGGCAATCAATTCATATTTTTTATAGCTTTGTTTCAGTTCCTCTTCCAATTCCTTTTCTTTGGTGATATCCGTGCGGATGGACAAATACTTATACGGTTTTCCCTTTTCATCCAGAAAAGGGATGATAGTGGAGAGAACCCAATAATAAGTCCCATCCTTCTTTTTGTTTTTGATTTCTCCCTTCCATATATTGCCGCTTCCAATTTCCCTCCACATTTGCTTAAAGTATTCCTTTGGGTGGTAACCGGAATTCACGACACGGTGGGTTTTACCGATCAATTCTTCCCTTGAATATTGGGATATTTCGCAAAACAAATCATTGACATATGTGATTCTCCCACGCGCATCCGTAATGGCGACTATGGAGGTTTGATCTAATGCATATTTCAGCTCTTGCAGCTCTTTTATCTCATAAAGCAATTGTTGAATATCCTCCGGTTGATCGTGGTTTTTTGTTTTTTTGTCCATAAATGGTATATACTCCTTTATAAAAATAAAAAAATGTATATACAATATTCCCATTTTA
>JGI1652J44930_10000054_pt1 | contig 40888 bp, 39 predicted proteins | sample NewIslsDNAsample_FD_44930 | JGI IMG/M metagenome (IMG submission 44930)
CCGCCAGCGTTCGTCCTGAGCCAGGATCAAACTCTCCAAAAAGAATTTGATTTCGCTCAAATTGTTTGTCCGAATCCGGTCCGCCAACGAGGGTTGGTAGACCGTAATCAGCGCGTCTGTTGTTCAGTTTTCAAGGTTCATTTATAACCTTCTTTTTTTAGCGACCTTTTNAATATAACACATCAGGTCGTTTGTGTCAACAACATTTTTATTAAATATTATTTAACTATAATTTATTGTTTGTTTCATCGTTTAGCGACGTTAATTATAATACATCAGCTGATTATGGAATGTCAACACTTTTTTAGCGAAAAAATTTCGAGGAAAAATATGTATTTAACCTCGAAAACGTTTCAATGAATCCAACACTTCTGAATTCGCATTATTTGATTAAATCATGGTTATGAACATTCACATTTGCTCGATAAAGTCTATGATCAATAGATTCGTTTTTGGACTTCATCCGTTCAATTATAATATATCCTTTTTCAATTAAAAATTCAATGAAAAGCTCCAATTCTACTGAATAATATTTAAGTTCATGATGGTTATGTAAATCCTGAATCGTCCAAAGCTCTTTTGATTGCAAGACTTCCATTATATGCTGAGAACATGATTGGATTTTGGAATTCATGGAAAATTCAATCGCAAGAAACAGCAGTTCCAATCTTTTCTCAAGGGTTTCCCTGCTTGTTACCAGCTCTTCGTATAATTTGTAAATGGATGGTTCTATTTTCTTCACTTGTGACCAGACCGTTACTTCAGGGTATAAACCGCTTTCGATGATTGACAATCTGGCCAAGTATTGAAGGGATTTTACTACATGAAGATATGCATCTAAATGATCGCCCCGCTGAAAAAACTCTTTTCCTTCGGTATAGCTTCTTAATAATTTCGCAAATTGCACGCCCGCTTTAATCTTTCTTCCATAAAACGAGAAATCTTCCAATGTCTTCTTCAAGTTTGTCAGATATTCATTTCGCTCAAACAAAACTTTTCCATGAAAAACCCAGTCCACAATCCTGCGGTTTTTTCCTATATAAATCCACTTATTCAATAATTGTTCGGTAATAATATGCATGGCCACTTTTTGATCCTCATAGCAATAATGCTTTGTAAAAATCGGCAATTCGGCCTCTTTGACTATGATTAGCAAAATAGTATCGAATGTGTCTGTTAAATTGATTTGATCTTCCCTTTTATTGACAAGTATAACCCCCAAAGTCTCCGGTTGGCTTGCACGTTCTTGATATATGGAACGCAAAATATAGTCCATGTATAGTCCTCCTATTCACCAATTCCGATATTCTCTTTCGACACCGGAAAAAAGAATCCTTCTTTTTTTCTTTTTATTTCTCATTGCCCATGTCTATGTTATATTAATATCAAGATTAGGAGGGCGCTTTCATGAAAAAGAAATATACCAGCAAAATTAATAAAATTCGTTCCTTCGCACTTGCATTAATTTTTGTCGGATTTATTGTCATGTATGGTGCCGTTTTTTTCAAAAATAATGTTGTCCTTGTGCTGATTTTTATGGGATTAGGATTATTATGCATCATTGCCAGCACCATTGTTTATCTTTGGATCGGCATGTTGTCCACCCGGGCAGTAAAAGTGATTTGCCCAAATTGCGGAAAACAGACAAAAATGTTGGGCCGGGTAGATATGTGCATGCATTGCAATGAGCCATTGACTTTAGATCCGAATTTGGAAGGAAAAGAATTCAGTGAAGAATACAACAGGAAATTGAAGAATAATAATCAAAAAATATGAGTAGGAAAACGATTTTTCCTACTCATATTATTTATAGGTTCCCGGAATTATATCCCTGAACCCCGATACCTGCACTTAAGGTTATCAAAGACGGCANCTGAAATCCATACTGCTTTCGACATAAGCCTTTATACATACAAAAAAACCCAGCAACATACGTTACTTGGGTTTTTATTATAGCACTTGTTTATTTTTTTGTTCTTGTTCTAGACAGTCAGGGCAAGTTCCGTAAACTTCAAGGCGGTGAGAATTAACTTTATATCCGGTAACATGAGATGCAAATTGCTCGACCTCTTTTAAAGCTGGATAGTGGAAATCTGTAATTTTGCCGCACTTTTCGCAAATCATATGGTAATGATCGTTCGTTACGAAATCAAAACGGCTTGCCGCATCGCCGTAGGTTAACTCCTTCACTAAACCAGCTTCGCGAAATACGCGCAAGTTGTTATATACAGTCGCAACACTCATGTTTGGAAATTTGCCTTCCAAAGATTTATATATTTCATCAGCTGTTGGATGTGACATTGAATTAATTAAATATTCCAAAATAGCATGACGTTGTGGGGTAATTCTTACGCCTGTTGCCTTTAACGTGTCTAGAGCATTTTTTAGATGCACTTCTGACATCGTCATGCACCTCTTTCCAATCATTATCATTTTATAATTGTTATAAATAGTGTACCCAATTATTTAATAATCGTCAACTTTCAGACATATTTAAAGCAATATGCAATAATATAATTCTCTCAAAAAACATTTCCTGCATTCAATATATTAATTGTGAAGATTTTTTTACATGGAAACAAACCCATTCTTCAAATTAATATCCTCTTAAAATGTCCATTTTATTTTCGAGATCCCTTTCGCCTTTCATCCATTTTCTTAAGCTCGGTTTGAAAATTTCGAAGCTGCGTTCCAAATATCTTGAAGAACGGCTTGAAATATGCGGAGAAATCGTGACATTATCCAAATCCCACAGTTTTGAGTCGGCAGGCAGCGGCTCTGTTTCATAAACATCCAGCACCGCATGGAAAATTTTTCTTTCTTCCAGGGCCCTGATCAAATCTTCCGTTTTAACCAAGTCGCCTCGTCCAAAATTCATAAAAATGCAGCTTTCCTTCATCAATGCGAAATGTTCGTAAGTCAGCAAATATCTCGTTTCTTTTGTGCTAGGCAAAATGGAAATGACAACATCCGCTTTCGGCAGCAACTCTTCAAGCTTGTCCATGGTATGGGTTTCATTCATGTAAGGCGCGCTTTCTCCGCTCCGGTTGAGCCCGATTGTGTAGACTTCGAAGGCCTGGAGCATTCTGCCGACCTCGCTGCCAATCGCTCCCGGACCTAAAATCAAAGCGGTGGAACCATTTAATTCATATAATTTCGTCTTCTGATTCCAAGTTTTTTCTTGCTGATTTTTATAGATGAACGGCAAAGCCCTTTTAATGGACAGGAGATGGGCCAAAATCGATTCTGCCATCGGCTTTTTATGTATGCCGCGCACATTGGAGACGATGATCCCCCTCTCGGCGATCGCCTGTGCCGGCATTTTTTCAATTCCTGCCGAAGCCACAAAAATCCATTCGACTTTTTCGGCAATTTTGATTTTCTCTTCGTCCAAATCTTCTCCGTACGTTACGATCACTTCCGCTTTGGCCAATTCTTCTGCGTCTATTTTTTTATGGAACACAAAATCCACTTCCGGGAAATCCCTCAGCAAAGATTCTTTTAAATCCGGTCTTGGATCAAATGTGAAATAAACCCGCATATCTCTTATTCCCCTTCCAATTCACGCAAATAATTTAACACTTCCTGGATATGATTTTTGACGCGGACCTTTCTCCATTCCTTCAAAACAATCCCGTTTTCATCAATTAAAAAGGTGGAACGTTCAATGCCCATATATTCTTTGCCGTAATTCTTCTTTAACACCCATACCCCGTATTTTTGGCATACTTCGTGATCTTCGTCCACCAATAACGAGAATGGCAAATCGTATTTTTCAATAAACTTTTTATGCCGTTCCGCCGAATCCCCGCTCACGCCCAATATCACGGCATTCAAATCCGCAAAGGACTCATAGCTGTCGCGGAAATCACAGGCCTCCGTCGTACAGCCCGGCGTCATATCTTTAGGGTAAAAATACAGGATGACTTTCTTTCCACGAAAATCACTTAAGCTGACCTGCTCCCCGTTTTCATTTTGCAATGTAAAATCTGGCGCTTGTTTGTTCACTAATGTTTCACTCATAAAAAATTCCTCCCTTTTGTCTATCCTACAGGACAAGGGAAATTGTTTCAAATTCTTTGGCGTAATATACCAAAGAAGGATAAAATAAAACTGAAATTTATAAAATGGAGGCAATACGATGAATCACACAAGATCCGAAGAAATTTACCAGGAAGCGCTAAAACATATCGTCGGGGGGGTCAACAGCCCTTCCCGCTCCTATAAAGCGGTTGGCGGCGGAGCGCCTGTCGTCATGGCGAAAGGAAAAGGCCCATATTTTTGGGATGTGGACGGGAACCGCTACATCGACTATCTTGCCGGATACGGCCCAATTATTACAGGTTTTGGACATCCGCACATCGCAAAAGCCATTAAACTGGCTGCCGACACTGGAGTGCTTTTCGGTACACCAACCGAGCACGAGGTAAAGTTTGCGAAGATGTTAAAAGCTGCGATTCCATCGTTGGACAAAGTAAGATTCACAAACTCAGGGACGGAAGCGGTCATGACGACGGTCCGTGTAGCCCGCGCCTTTACCGGACGGACAAAAATCGTTAAATTTGAAGGGTGCTACCATGGACATTTCGACCAAGTATTAGTGGCTGCAGGATCCGGCCCGGCAACCCTTGGTTCACCGGATTCAGCCGGTGTTCCGCAAACGGTGGCAACCGAGGTCATTACCGTTCCGTATAACGACACAGAACACTTGCAACTTGCAATGGAAAAATGGGGAGAAGAAGTTGCCGCCATTCTCGTTGAGCCAATCGTCGGAAACTTTGGCATGGTCATGCCAAAACCAGGATTTTTGGAATATATCCATAAAGTTGCCAAAGAATACGGAGCCCTTGTTATATATGATGAAGTGATCACCGCTTTCCGCTTCCATTATGGCGGCGCCCAGGATATGCTCGGGCTTACCCCGGATTTAACGGCAATGGGCAAAATTATCGGCGGCGGCCTGCCAATCGGCGCATACGGAGGCCGAAAAGAAATTATGGATTTCGTCGCTCCATTGGGTCCTGCTTACCAAGCGGGAACAATGGCGGGCAACCCGGCGTCCATGCTTGCAGGCATTGCCTGCTTGGAAGTGCTGCAAACACCAGGCGTTTATGAAGAAATGGACCGTCTGGGGGCAATGCTTGAAAAAGGGATTCTCGAAGCCGCGGAAAGACATGGCATTACGGTCACTGTCAACCGTATAAAAGGTGCGTTGACGGTTTACTTTACAGACCAAAAAGTGGAAAATTATAGACAAGCGGAGCAATCCGACGGCGAAATGTTTGCGCGTTTCTTTAAATTGATGCTCTCTAAAGGCATCAACCTCGCTCCTTCCAAATATGAAGCCTGGTTCTTGACAACCGAACATAAAGAAGAAGATATTCTCGAAACAATTGATGCGGTGGATTATGCCTTTTCAAAATTAAAATAATTATGGAAGGTGTGGGATTCCTCACCGGAAGCAGGAATTCCACCTTTCCTTTATGGGAAAATTTAATGTTGAGCTAAACAGAAAATGACTATTGTGGGGGACTTTTGATTAAATGAGGTTTAAGTTGGGAAACAGTTTGAACGGTTTGATTATTGTATGTCCAATAAAGCGTAAAGTGGGGGCTTCACCATGCAATTAGGCGCCCGGGTATTAAAAACTGGAGTTGCAATCGTCTTTGCGTTGTTTTTGGCTGAATTATTAAAACTCCCGTCTCCCGTATTTGCCGGAATCGCTGCAATTTTCGCCATTCAGCCCTCCATATACCGCTCCTATTTGACGATTGTGGAACAAGTCCAAGGAAACCTGATTGGTGCGGTCGTTGCCATTTTGTTCGGGCTGTTTTTCGGCCATCATATTGTGGCCATCGGAATCGCAGCCATTCTCGTCATCGGCATCATGTTGAAACTAAAGTTAAATTCTTCGCTTTCATTGGCGCTGGTGACCCTTGTAGCCATCATGGTCTATGAAAGCGGCGATTTTTTGGTATTCAGCATCATCCGTTTTGCAACGGTGATGGTCGGCGTGTTTGCGGCGTTTATCGTAAATATGGTCTTCCTGCCGCCGAGATATGAAGTAAAATTATTCAATTCGATCCTTTCGCTGCAGGACGATATCATCCGCTGGTCGAGGCTGGCAATTCGCGGAGCTTCCGAACATGTATCAATGAAAAACGCTTTAAATAAATTCGAAAAAAGACTGAATGAAATTGAAAAGATGTATGATTTATACAAAGAGGAGCGGCAATACACCAAAAAGAAGAGGCACAGCCAAATGCGCAAGCTCGTTGTATACCGCCAAATGATTACCACAACGAAAAAAAGCTTCGAACTGCTTTCAAGGCTTCATAAGCATGAAAACGAAATCGCCCGCTTGCCCGAAACATTCCAAACGATGCTGCAAAAGCGGCTGGACTTCTTGTTGACATACCACGAGCAGCTATTGTTGAAATATACAGGAAAACTCCGCCCGGAACATTCAAAATGGTCCGTGGATAAAAACCATTTAAACCGTTCAGAAGTCATGGAAAAATTGATCGAACAAATCGCCATCGAAAAGCGGCGGGAAGGAGAAGAGGAATTTTCCAGCTACCATTTGTTCTATATTTTCTCCCGAATCCTGGATTACGAGGAAAACTTGGAGCACCTTGATACATTGATTGTTTCTTTCCGCAACTACCACAGCAAAGACCGAAATGTTGATTTGGAAGAAACGGTATATTAATGGGGAACTTTAACAAAAGAGCGAAGGAGTCTTTTCTTCGCTTTTTTTTTTTTGCCGTTTGAACATGAAGGGCGGGTGGCACGACTTGCCTGAACTGAAACCGCAAAGCCTNGGGATCAGGAAGAATTTTTGATTATCGCTTCACATATACGATGGGCCGCATTCCCGTCGCCAAATACTTGCGGCCGGGGACAATTAAGGCAATCCAGTTTTCTTGATGTTGTTTCAATGATTGCTTGAATATGGATGGGACATAAACAATTCCATCCATTTTCCAAAGTCTCCACCCATTCCGTTTGGTCCCTCAAAGTCGTGCAAGGCGTCTGTAATAAAAAAGCTTCCTTTTGAAGGCCTCCGGAATCGGTAACTACCATATGGGCATTTTTGGTCAAGTACAGCATTAATAAATATCCCACCGGTTTTATGACGATGGTGTTTTTAAAAGAGATGTCCAGTTTGTCAACGGATTTTTTTGTTCTTGGATGCAGCGGAACCAGTACAGGTTTATCCAGTTTCTCAAAAGCGGCAAAAATGGTTTCCAATTTCTTAAGATCATCCGTGTTTTCAGCGCGATGGACCGTCGCCAAATAATACTCTTTTTCTTTTAGAGATGGAATGGATGGATTTTCGGCTTTCAACACATCCAGCCAAACACCATTTGAATAAAATCGATTCGAAATGCTGCTAAAACGGTTGACGGCATCCACCATAATATCCCCTGTCAAAAGGACACCTTCTGTAATCCCCTCTTTTTTCAAATTCTCCACGGCGGTTTTCGTCGGACAGAATAACAGGTCCGACAAATGATCCGTGAGTATCCGGTTCTGTTCTTCCGGCATTCTCTTATTGTAGCTTCTTAATCCCGCTTCGACGTGAAAAATTGGAATATGCAATTTTCCGGCAGCCAACGCCCCCGCCAATGTGGAATTGGTATCGCCATATACAAGCACACCATCCGGCTTTTCGTTCAAAAGGACCTGTTCAATCTTTTCCAGCATCCTTCCCGTCTGGGCACCATGGCTGCCGGAACCTACCCCCAAACAATAATCGGGTTTCGGGATTGAAAGCTCCCGAAAAAAAATATCCGACATATTTTGATCGTAATGCTGCCCGGTATGAATCATGATTTCAACATGCCGCCTGCGGAATACATCCGAAAAAGGGGCAGCTTTAATGAACTGCGGCCGTGCACCTACGATGGTAATCAGCTTCAACTCACATCCGCCTTTCAAAAAGAAGGTCGTAAACTATTTTATGTCTAGCGGCCAAAACCGTTACAATCTATTTAATTATCGGAAGAATGGGGAAATGAATCGGTTCATTCTGAAGCGAAGACATAGCATAAAATAGCGGAACTGAATTAATTTTTGGAGGAATCGAAAATGAAGGTGTGCAAGTTAATCAGAAGACATTCTTTCAAAGATGTCAGAGTCTTTGAGAAAGAAGCGATCAGTTTGAAAAAATTGGGTTATGATGTAACCATTGTGGCCGGGAAAAAAAACGGCAAAGTTTTTGGACCGGACAGAAAACCTGTTTCGGATTCCGCTTTTAAAAATGCGAAGTTCGTATACCAAAATATCAACTTTCTGACTTATGATATAGGGACTGTCAATCAGTTCTCCGTCAATCAGATGATCAAAGCTTTGGAAAAAAACACTCAAAATTATTTCGTCGATAAATTGTATCAAAAGGCGCTATCCACAAACGCCGACATTTATCATGCTCACGAACTGCATGCTTTGTATGATGCGGTGCAGATCAAAAGAACGCTCAGGAAGAAAGGGAAAAAGGTAAAGGTCATCTTTGATGCCCATGAACTTGAAGCCAACAGCAAATTAATGTCATTACTGATGAAAGAGGTCGACCATCTCATTACCGTATCGGATTCTATTAAAGAGATCTATCAAAAAAGGTACCCGAATGTCCCTGCAACGGTCATCTATAACTCCCCCAACTTTCAAGAAGACTTGACTTCAAAAGATCATTACTTCAGCAACTCCTTTGTCGTTGCCTACGAAGGGGTCGTTACGTACCAAAAGGGGGATCCGAGAAAAATCATCAATATTGCAAACCTTTGCAAAAAGGCGATTAAAAATTTCCGCTTTGAAATTTTTGGATATGTTTACCCGGGATTAAAAGAAAAAAATGCCATCGAAAAGCATCCCTACATCAATTGCAAATGGATTGACTATCATGACCTGCCAAAGGAATTAAGCAAAGTTCATGCCGGATATATTTATTTCGATATAAGTGCGGCCAATCGGAAATATGCCATGCCCAACAAATTTTTCAGCTATCTGAATAACGGAATTCCCGTAGTCGTCAATCAGTCGATTGACATGAAAAGATTCATAGAAAAACATCAATGCGGCATTGTCATTAACAAAACTAATCCGTCTCCGGCAGATTATTTTAAAGAGTTTTACCGGCTGCATGCAAACCGCAAATTGCTCAGACAAATGAGTGAAAACGCAAGACAAGCGATGAGGGATATTTATTGCTGGGAAAAGATGGAGGAACGCTTGGCAGAAGTGTATAACAGCTTAAAATGAGCTTGGACAATAACAATAACGGGCTGCAATTTCATATGTTGTGCAGCCCGTCATTAATAATGAAAAATAACCCTTCCTTATATCATCTTTTCTTCATCCAAAATTTTGATTGCTCCGTTTTCGTATGAAAGGGCCCCGTCCTTTTTCCACTTGCTTAAAAAAAGACTGACTTTTTGCCTGCTGCAGCCGAGGTAGTTCGCCATTTCCTCATGGGTCAAAGGGGTCTCAATCAGCAAAACTTCCCCTTTCGTTTTTTTGGCCATTCTGATCAGCAGCCATCGCAGACGTTCGGGAACGCTCATCGTGGAGAGCACAAACTTTAATTGCCCCGCTTTATCCAATTGTTGCACCATCGAAAAAAAGATAAAGTTTTCCCTTACCAGGGAATTATGTATCCAATCTATAGGAATCGAATATAGCACGCATTCCGATAGAGCAACGGCATAATTTGTAAATTCCCTCTGGCCCTTTAAATAATCCAAATATCCAAAAAATTCACCGGCTTCATTCAACGAAACGGTGGCCGTCCTTCCATCAGAAGAATCTGCAGCGATTTTCACGATACCTTTTTGTATATAAAAAAATGAATCAATCTTCTGCCCGATCTGAAAAACGGTTTCCCCTCTTTTGGCAACAATAATTTCTCCAATTTCTGCGATTTTTTTCATTTTGTCATCCATGATTCTCCCCCCCATTTATTCCGATTATATAAAAAATTTTTATTATTTGTAACAAAAGTGACAGAAATTATTTTCAATTATTTTTACAATTCTTTTATCTGTTAAATACCTATTAAATTAGTTTGTTTTATAAGAAATAAGGTGAATGAAAATGGACGAACACATTCTTTTAGAGAACGTAAACAAATCTTTCCCAAAGAATAACCGTTCCGAGACAGTTACATTGGAAGATGTTTCATTATCTATAAAACGGGGGGAATTCATTTCCTTGCTCGGCCCTTCCGGATGCGGGAAATCCACATTATTGAACATTATTGCGGGACTGGAAAAAGAAACATCAGGGAAGGTCCTCGTAAATGGCAACCCGATCACCGGACCTGGAAACGACCGGATCGTCGTATTCCAGGAATCGGGGCTTTTCCCATGGATGACGGTGCTTGAAAACGTCATGTATGGGTTGCTTATAAAAAAAGTCCCGAAAGAGGAAGCAAAAGAACGGGCCATGGTTTGGTTGCAAAAAGTGCACCTCGGAAAATTTGCCGACAGAAGCCCCCACGAATTATCCGGAGGCATGAAGCAGCGGGTTGCCATTGCCCGGGCACTGGTAATGGACCCGGAAATATTATTAATGGACGAGCCTTTTGCTGCATTGGATGAACAGACGCGCATGGTCCTGCATCAAGAACTGGAAACATTATGGAGAGAAACGGGAAAAACCATTATTTTTGTTACCCACAACATCAGAGAAGCTCTCGTTCTGTCAGACCGGGTTGTATTAATGAAAACACGGCCGGGCGGCATAAAAAACATATTTCCTGTACAGGCCGCAAGACCGCGCAATTCATCCGACAGCATTTTAAACTATTTGGAAAACCGTATTTTATCAGAGTTGGAGCAAGAAATGGAAAAGGTGCTGAAGGAGGAATTGGGCAGTGATTACGCACTTAAGAAGGATCGCGTTTATATTGATCCTCATAATAATCTGGGAAGTGATATCTAAATTACAGCTATTTCCCGCTTTCATGTGGCCGCCTCTGTTTATCCCGAATGAACAGGGCGGTGTCACAATCTTAAAAACTTTCATTGACGGAATTGTTTCGGGGCAGTTGCTAGAAGCAACGGGCGCCTCTTTGCTAAGGCTTGTTATCGGTTTTGTGATTGCTGTGGCAATCGGGCTATTATTGGGATTTTTAATTTATAAATTTAAGATTGTCGATGATACACTGGGATTTTTTGTGGCAAGTTTGCAGGCCATCCCGAATATCGTTTGGCTGCCGTTGGCCATTTTGTGGTTCGGCTTAGGGGTCGGCTCTGTTCTGTTCATTGTGATTTTGGGAGCGGCCATCTCTGTCACCATCACGTCCAGCGCCGCCTTTAAAGGGGTAAATCCTCTGTTGATTCGAGTTGCCAAAACGATGGGATCTTCAGGATGGCACCTGTTCCGGACGGTTATTTTCAAAGCTTCTGTGCCTCAATTAATTGCGGGGCTCCGGATTGCCTGGGCCCTTACATGGCGCGCCGTCCTGGCAGGGGAATTGCTTGGAGGAGGCGGCGACGGCCTCGGAACATTGCTTGACCTGGGCCGTTCCATCCAGGCCATGGATTTGATTTTCAGTATCATGATCATTATTGGAATTATCGGTTCTTTAATCGATAATTTTGTATTTGTCCGCCTTGAAAAATTTGTATTCCGAAAATGGGGCATATCAACAACATAGAGGAGATGAATAAAATGAAAAAACGACTATTATTTGCAATCTTGACTTTATTTGCGCTTGTACTTTCTGCATGCGGCAATCAGGACGCCGGCAAAAAAGAAGAAGGGGCTTCCGGAGAAGAAGCCAAGGAAATCCGCATCGGCTATTTCCCGAACATGACACATATTGCCACAATCGTGGCATTGGAAAAAGGGTATTTTAAAGAACAATTCGGCGATGTGAACATTAAGACACATACATTCAACGACGGTTCCTCATTTATGGAAGCCATGTCAACAGATGCCATCGACATCGGTACAGTCGGGCCTACTCCCGCTTTAAACACATATATTAAAAATCCGAAACACGAAATCATTTCCGGTGCGGTGAACGGTGGAGCCGTTCTGGTTGTCGCAAAAGATGCCGATATCAATTCCGTAAAAGATTTGGAGGGCAAAAAGATTGCCATCCCTACATTCGGCAGCACGCAAGATGTGGGATTAATCAAGTCTTTAAAAGATGCGGGCGTCGATGTGAAGAAAGTTACGAAAGTAAAACAGGCTCCCGCTGATACAGCCGCATTAATCCTAAAAGGGGAAATCGACGGAGCGGCGACCCAGGAGCCATGGGGCGTAAACATTGAGACTGCCGCAGGCGCAAAATTATTGTTGGATGAAAACGAATTTGCCTGGGGCAGCGAATCCACTAATACAGTAGTGGTTGCCCAAACTAAATTCACTTCCGCGAATCCCGAGTTGACGAAAAAATATCTAAAAGCCCATATCCAGGCAATTAACTTTATCAACGAAAACCCGGAAGAAGCAATCCAGCTGTTCCTGGATCATATTAAAAAAATCACGGGAAAAGAGCTTTCCAAAGAAGAAGTGACGAAAGCGTTCGGACGCTTGAAAGCGACAACGGATGTAAATGAAGAGGTAATCAAAGAAATGGCGAAGATTTCAAAAGAGGCCGGATATATTAACTCCGATAAAGTTGAAGGGCTTGTCAACCTTTCTTATTTGGAAGAAGTATTGAATGAGCAATAAAACGGCGGGCACTTTTCCAAGGCTCAATACTAAAAAATGAGCGATTGGAAAAGCTGCCTTTCTTCATTAAAAATATTGACTTTTTTCTGAAGGGACGTTCATTATGAAACTCTATCACTCCATCACAGAACTGATAGGCAATACGCCGATTGTGAAATTAAACAAACTGCCTTCCCCGGAAGGCGCAAATGTCTACATGAAACTGGAATCCTTTAATCCAGGCGGAAGCGTGAAAGACCGTGCCGCCTACAATATGATTCTTCGGGCCGAACAGGAGGGAAAATTAATTCCCGGGAAAAGTACTGTAATAGAACCGACTTCCGGAAATACCGGCATCGGTCTGGCCATGGTGTGCGCCCAAAGGGGTTATCGCTGCATCATTACGATGCCTGACAATGCCACAAAAGAACGCATTCAATTGATGCGGGCTTATGGCGCTGAAGTATATTTGACACCAAGCCATCTGCGGATGCAAGGTGCCATCGACGAAGCTTACCGCTTGGCGGAAAAGATACCGGACCATTTTATTCCGCTTCAATTCGAAAACGAAGCAAACCCCGATGCCCACCGGAATACGACGGCCGTTGAAATTCTGAATGCTTTCGGAAAGAATTTGGATGCTTTTGTGTTAACCGCAGGAACGGGAGGTACGATTACAGGCACCGGGGAAGAATTGAAAAAGGCTTTGCCCGATTTGAAAATTTATGTTGTCGAACCTGCCGGATCCCCCGTACTTGCTGGCGGACAGCCGGGACCACACAAAATTCCGGGGACAGGCCCGGGGTTTATTCCCAAAATTTTAAATACCGTGATTTACAATCAAATCCTTCATATCAAAGACGAAGATGCCCAAATGACTGCAAGACGCCTTGCCCGCGAAGAAGGGATTCTTGTCGGTGCATCCGGAGCCGCCTCTGCTTATTATGCCATCCAAATCGCCAAAGAACTTCCAAAATCGGCAAACGTTTTATGCCTCGCTCCTGATACGGGAGAACGTTATCTATCATCGGATTTATTTGAATAAAAAAGCGCCGTGCACTTTCGAAGGCACGGCGCTTTTTTATTCCAAATGCTGAATTTGAAACAAATCGTGATATACGCCTTTCTTCGCCATTAACGATTCATGGTTGCCCTCTTCAACGACTTCGCCATGATCAATGACGAAAATTTTATCGGCATGGGTGATGGTGGACAAGCGGTGGGCAATGATAATGGTCGTTCTGTCGCTTGCCAAACGTTCCAAAGATTCCTGGATCAGCGCTTCACTTTCCAAATCAAGGGCGGACGTCGCTTCATCCAATACCAAAATTGGAGGGTTTTTCAGAAACACCCTTGCGATGGCAATGCGCTGTTTTTGCCCTCCAGAAAGCTTGACTCCCCGCTCTCCGACCTTTGTATCGTAGCCGTCCGGAAGCTGCATAATAAAGTCATGGGCGTTCGCCGCTTTCGCCGCGGCAATCACTTCTTCATCCGTCGCATCCGGTTTTCCCATCAAAATATTTTGCTTGACCGAATCACTGAATAAAATATTGTCCTGCAATACAATCCCGATTTGGGAACGGAGGGATTTAATATCGACATCCCGCACGTCAAAGCCGTCAATTTTCACCGAGCCGCCCGTTACATCATAAAATCTCGGAATCAGGCTGACAATCGTCGATTTTCCGCCTCCGCTCATACCGACAAAGGCCGCCGTTTCCCCCGGTTGGATCGTAAAATTGATATTCTTCAATACATAATTTCCGTTTTCTTCATATTTAAAATTAACATTTTCAAACTCCACTTTACCCGAAACAGGCGGCAACGGAATCGCGTTGGGCTTATTTTGCACATCATATTCCTCATCCATCAATCCGAACATCCGGTCCATGGAAGCGATTGATTGGGTAAGGGTTGTCGATGAGTTCATCAATCTCCTAATTGGCGCATAAAGCCTCTCAATATACCCCATGAACGCCGCCATTTCCCCGACAGAAAGCTGTTCGTNGATGATCAGATAGGAAGCGAAACCGATCACCAATAATGGCGCCACATCCGTAATGGTGTTGACGACCGCAAAGGATTTCGCATTCCATCTCGTATGATCCAATGATTTGTCCAAAAACTCGCCGTTCTCTTGGTCAAATATCTTTTGTTCATGTTCTTCCAAAGCAAAGCTTTTGACAATGCTGATTCCATTCACCCTTTCATGCAAATAACTTTGCAAATTCGCGAGCGCCTGGGAACGGATTCTTGTGAGAGCCCTTAACCTTCCAAAAAAATATTTCACGCTGATTCCGAACAAAGGCAGAGAAATCACGGCAACGATTGTCAACTTCCAATTCATGGATATCATAATTCCGATGACGATCAAGATGGTCGTCATATCGAGCCAAAGGTTCATCAGGCCAATCATCACGAAGTTTTTCGTCGCTTCCACGTCGTTGATAAAACGGGAAATGATATCCCCCGCGCGATGATTCGTATAAAATTTCAAACTTAATTTTTGCAGGTGAACATACAATTCTTTCCTGATGTCATACAATACTTTATTGCTAACGTGCTGCGCAAAGTATTGCCGATAATATTCAACGGGAGGCCGGATGATAAAGAAAAGAATGATGGCGCCGCCAAGCCAATAAATTAATTGTTCGATTCGTTCCGCATCCGTTAACTCGGAATTTAGAAGAATATCATCGATTACAATTTTCGTCAAAAACGGAATAAAAAGCGGAATGGCAAATTTAATGACCCCGATAATNAGCGTCAATACGATTTCCCAATAATACGGTTTTACAAAACGCATATATCTGCGAATACTGTCCAATAACGATCACATCCTTAAACCGAATCACTGTGTGCCCTTCTTTATGATGATCAGAAGAACTAATACAGCGATTTCTATTTTACCACAATAAAAAAACGTCTCTTCAAGCGAGACGCCTTTAATGTTTTTTCTTATTCGATTGCATATCTTTATAAAATAAATAACGATTTGTCCACACTTCTATGAAGTCCTGGGCAAAGGGCCCTTTTTTCTGTTTGACCCAGCTCAACAATTTTGTTACATTCCGCTTTAATATTTTATCGATTACATCCGGATATCCCATTTCCAATTTGTGCTGTTCATATTCATCTTCATCCAATAATGTATAAGTTCTGTCCGGAAACACTTTCAGATCCAGATCGTAATCGATATATTTAATCGCGTTATTGTCAAATACGAAAGGAGAACTCATATTGCAGTAATAATAAACGCCATCTTCACGCAACATGCAAATTATGTTGAACCAATGCTGTGCGTGAAAATAACATATGGAAGGTTCTCTTGTCAGCCAAGTTCGACCATCCGCTTCCGTGACAAGGGTCCTGTCATTCGCCCCGATAATGATATTTTTCGTTCCTTTTAATACCATCGTTTCATGCCAAACCCGGTGGATGCTTCCATTATGTTTGTAACTATGTATTTGTATGGTTTCTCCTTCTTTAGGTACTGCCATTTTAGCCCCACCTTTTCACTTTCCGATATATTCACGTCTATTATATCAATGTTTATAAAAACTTGTAGAATAAGACACATTATTAATTATTATATTTAGGAAGATGCCGTTTTACGATTAAAATCCCCGAAAAAATGAAAAAATAAAGGTATAGACAAACTTGTCTATACCTGGAAGTGAATTCTATTCACTGTTGAATAATGGTGCCTTATTTATTGTTGTTGCGGTTGTTTTGTTGATTTTGTTGGTTTTGTTGATTTGGACGAGCTTGTTCAATATCTTGTTCCCGAGCAAATTCCTCTTGATTGTTATTTTTGTTTCGATTTTTTGCCATGATTGTTCACCTCCACGCTAGATATTGTGGACAGGTGAACCGCTTATTATTCCGGAGAATGAAAAATATATCGATTCAGAATATTCATAATTTTCGCCATTGGAACGGGAAGCGGCAACGCCTCCATTTCTTTCAATGTGACGAACTGAACGGAATCCGGAAAAGGACCGTTTTCACTGATTTCAATTAAATGGCAGCTCATATTCCAAGTTAAATGGGAAAACACATGTTTTTGTTCAACAAAATTTTCTTCCAAAACTTTTGTGATTGTCACATTATATTTCAATTCAAACGGTTCCCATGTATTTTCCGACGGCTGCTTCTTTGGCATCATCGGAAATTGCCACATGTTTGCAAGCAAGCCTTCGCTTGGACGTCTCTCGAATAAAATCTTTCCGTCATTGACCGCAATATAGACATCGTAATATTCATTCTTGCTTTTTGTTTTCTTTGTTTTTATCGGCAGCTGATCTGCATCGCCTTCCATGAAACCTAAACAATACTCCCGCACGGGACAAAGCAGGCATTTTGGGGAAACAGGCGTACAAATCATGGCGCCCAAATCCATCAATGCCTGGTTGAAATCCCCCGGATAATCCGGATGGATGAGCTCATCCACCGCTTTTTCAAAAATTTTTCGGGTTCTTGGGAGAGAGATGTCTTCCGTGATGTGCAGCACGCGGCTTAAAACGCGCATCACATTTCCATCAACGGCATGCTCCGGCAGATTATAGGCAATACTTAATATCGCCCCGGCAGTGTATGGTCCGACACCTTTTAGTTTTTGCAAATCGTGGCGGTTGTTTGGCACCGTGCCGCCATACTTTTCGACCACTTCCCTCACACCTGCCTGCAAATTGCGGGCTCTTGAATAATATCCCAAACCTTCCCACATTTTCAATAATTCTTCTTCATCGGCGCCGGCCAGTGATTCAAGGGTTGGATATTTATCGATAAAACGTTGATAATAAGGAATAACGGTATCGACACGGGTTTGCTGAAGCATGACTTCCGAAACCCAAATTTTATATGGGTCTTTCGTATGTCTCCAAGGCAGATTCCGTTGTTCGCGATGAAACCATTCAACAAGATTTTGACGAAATTGTTGCGTATATGGATATTTCACTAGTTCCTCCTGCAGTTTTCAATTTTATTTTTAGTTAAAAGGGTATAATATAGTTATAAAGAAATTGCGTATCGTTTATTTTTGTCGAATTATGTAGCCCTCCGTCAATTAAGGAGATGATTTGGATGGATACAGGAACACACCTAGTCATGGGCATTGCCCTCGGAGGCTTATCACTCATTGACCCGGTTGTTGCCAATCATAGCGTTACTTTCGCAGCCGTTTTGACAGGGACTATTGTCGGCTCCCAAGCCCCTGATGTCGACACGGTCTTAAAACTCCGCAATAATGCGGTTTACATAAGGCACCATCGAGGCATTACCCACTCCACTCCCGCAGTCATTCTCTGGCCAATAGGAATCACCGCCGTTCTTTCACTCATTTTCCAGGACGCCAATGTATTGCATTTATGGCTGTGGACATTTCTTGCCGTCTTTCTGCATGTGTTTGTCGATATATTCAACGCATATGGCACACAGGCGCTAAGGCCCTTTTCCAGGAAATGGGTGGCTCTTGGAGTGATCAATACTTTCGATCCGTACATTTTTGGGATTCATTGCGCCGGCATCATTTTATGGGCTTTAGGATTTAACCCTGTGCCAATTTTCACAACCATGTATTTAATCGTCATTGCCTATTATATTTTACGATATTTGGTCCAACAATCGGTAAAAAATGCCGTCCTTAAAACCATTCCGGATGCGGAAACGATCATCGTCGCCCCGACGATGAGGTTTTTCACCTGGAGGGTCGCGGCAAAATCCAAAACCCACTATTATGTCGGACGGGCTTTCGGACGGACAATCAATATTTACGATAAATTAAAAATCCGTCCTTTGCCCAAAACGCCTCTCGTCGAAAAGGCGCTGAGCGATCCAAATTTATCGGCTTTTCTATCCTTCTCGCCTATTTATCATTGGGATATTTCCGAATTGGATAANGGGCTAACGGAAGTCCGGTTGGTTGATTTGCGGTATCGAAGCAATGAACGCTATCCTTTCGTTGCCGTTGCCCATTTGGATGAAGATTTGAATATTGTCACATCCTATACAGGCTGGATTTTCAGCGAAGACAAACTTCAACGCAAATTGCAAATCGGCGCAAGCGATTAAAGGAGCAGACTCTTTTTGAGTGTGCTCCTTTACTTTAGCTTTATTCTTCATCCAATAAGTGGGCATATTTTGGATTCCGGACAGCAAACTCATGAATTTTGCCGCCGTAGCTTTCAATCCATTGACGTATGATTCTTTCCGTAAATTCAGGTCCTTTATAGCTATGGCCGGCTTTTGCATAAGTGGCTTCAAAGTCGGACCATAATAATTCAATCCAGGTGCGCGCTTTATTTTCCGACAAAAATGGATTGGTTTCCAGCAATTCCTCCGTCAGTCTTTCAATCATTATTGCGCTTGCGTCCATCTTATTCTTCCTCCTTCAATGGAGAAAGCATGGAAATCGGCAATGCCTCTTCATACTTTTCGCCGTTCAAACGGAATCCCCATGCAAAACGGCCCTTTAAATACTCTACTTTAAAGAACTCCCCCGGTGCCCCTTCAATTCGATAAATTTCACCGGGTTTGATGGAAGATGGATCCATTAAATAGGCCTGAGCCATGATCGCTTTTCTTTCGTAAACGGCGAATTCATTGACAATGCCCAATTGTTCCGCTTTTCTTGCTTTTTCTTTCAGTTTGGCAATTTCCTGTCTTAATTCTTCAGGGGTCATTTGAGCATATGTTTTTTTCATTCATTCTCCCTCTTTTCATCGATAAATCGCTCGATAATTTCCAAAGGAAACCCTTTTTGATACAGCGCCTGCTTCACTTTGAGTTCCAGCTGCTTGTCCTTATATTTACCCGCATACTTATTCCAAACTTTTTCGCCCTGAACGGAAATCAAATCGTGCCATTCATCATCATCCCGCTCCAGGTCGATTTGGTCAAGTATTTCATTGGCGATTTCAAAAGAATACCCTTTACGAAGCAATAAATCCCGGATTTTTTGTTTAATCTGGGCAGGCGTTTTTTTGGGATTCATTTTCACCGTCTTTTCCGCCAGCTGCCGGGCAAGCCGGAGCTGTTCTTCAAATGTGTAGGTTTCCAAAGTTTTTTCCAAAATGTTTTGGTCGATTCCTTTTTTCAATAAATCCTGCTTGATGGCCATTGGACCTTTTTTGGCCGTTCTTTTCTTCGTTTCAAGCAATGCTTTGGAATAGGTTTCGTCATTGAGAAAGCCCAGTCTTTTCAATTTCTGTATGGCTTCGAGCGCCACGGATTNACCGAAACCGGCATCGAGCAATTTCTTTTTGATTTCATATTCGCTGCGCATTTGATAACTCAAATAGTTGAGAGCCCTGTTAAAGGCTTTGGAAATTTCGTCTTCGTAGGCAATTTCGTCTATCTCAAAGGAATCGAGTATTTTTCCTTTTGTTAAGCCAAACTTTATAAGTGTAGATTCATCCACTGAAAAAGCAAATTTTTCATTAACATAAATATTGTACCGATCCCGGTTTTTTTGGCGGGTGATTTTTGTAATGACCTGCATGGAAACACTCCCCGGTTTTTAGTATACACAAAATGTCGTTCCGTTCATATATCCGATGATGTGATTTGGCTGCCGGCATAATCGGCTCCTTTTTGCACAATCTAAGGCAAAAGGAAAGGAGGCAGCAAGTTGAAACGGATTCGCATTGTTTTTTCGATGATTCTGCTATTGGCAATGCTGATGCCCGTAATTCCCGCATCCGCCGAGGAATACCATTGGGGATTCAAAAAGGCGAACAATGGAAATCCCCCGGATATTGGAGCCGAATTTGAACAAATTTTGAAAAACTATGGAGCCTTTTACATGGGAAACCCGCAGAAAAAAGTGATTTATTTGACTTTCGATAACGGATTTGAAGCGGGTTACACGGAAAGAATTCTCGATACCTTAAAGAAAGAAAATGTAAAGGCGACCTTTTTCTTAACGGGACATTATTTGACAAGTGCATCGGATTTAGTGAAACGGATTGTCGAGGAAGGGCATACAATCGGAAACCATTCCGACAAGCATCCGAATATGGCCAGACTGTCCCGGGAAGGCATGCTGAAAGAATGGCAAAATTTTGACAAAAAATTAAAAGAGGTAACCGGAATTGAACGGACTTATTACGTCCGGCCACCGGAAGGCGTATTCAGCAAAGAATTATTGGAAGTGGGCAATGAAAACGGTTATACCCATATTTTCTGGTCCATCGCGTTCCGGGATTGGGATACCGGACAGAAGAAAGGGAAACAGTATGCCTACAACGAATTGATAAGCCAGCTTCATCCCGGCGCCATCATTTTGATGCACACAGTGGCGGAACATAATGCCGAGGCATTGCCGGATTTCATCAAGGAAGCCAAAAGACAAGGCTACACTTTTGGAACATTGGACGATTTGGTATTTGATTACTTGGTCAACGATCCGTTATGGGAAGAAGCCCAATAATTGGCGGGACGGTTTTTGTCCATATGGAATCCATTGTTAAATGGATTCCTTTTTGTTTAATACAAAAAAAGATTCCCCAAAGAGGAATCTTTACATATTATTTAAACATCTTTTTTAAATTCGCCATTTCGATTGCCGAAACCGCGGCATCATATCCTTTGTTTCCCGCTTTTGTTCCGGCCCGTTCGATTGCCTGTTCAATATTTTCCGTTGTCAAAACGCCAAAAATCACCGGTACATTTGTCTGCAAAGAAACTTGCGCAATGCCTTTTGCCGCTTCATTGCAAACATAATCGTAATGGGTAGTGGCTCCCCGTATGACCGTTCCTAAACCGATTACCGCGTCGTATTCCCCTGTTTCCGCCATTTGTTTTGCGATAAAAGGAATTTCAAAAGCTCCCGGCACCCATGCCACATCGATATTTTCCTCATCCACGCCGTGGCGTTTCAAACCATCCAATGCCCCGTCCAGGAGTTTGTTTGTAATAAATTCATTGAACCGTCCGACAACAATGCCGATTTTCAAACCTGTTCCTACCAAATTTGCTTCAAACACTTTTCCCATTTCCACTGCTCCCTTATTCTTAAATTGCTGCAACCAGTTAACCAATTCCCATTATCCTATTAAATGCATCAATATACAACACTAAAAATGGAATAATTTTCTAACAAATTAAATGAAATGATGCATTTTCTCTTTTTTTGTTTGCAAATAAAACGCGTTTGATTTATTTGGCTTAATGATGATCGGCACCCGTTCCACCACTTTGATGCCGTACTTTTCAATGCCTTCGATTTTCTCCGGATTGTTTGTCATCAAACGAATTTTGGTGATGCCCAAATCCTTCAGCATTTGCGCGCTCAATGCATAATCTCTCAATTCTGCCGGAAAACCGAGCTTCAAGTTGGCCTCCACCGTATCAAATCCTTGTTCTTGCAAGGCATAAGCCTTCAATTTGTTAATTAATCCGATNCCGCGGCCTTCCTGTTGCATATACAGAACAACGCCTTTTCCTTCTTTTTCGATCATTTCCAATGATTTTTCCAATTGCGGACCGCAATCGCACCGTTTTGAATGGAAAACGTCCCCTGTCAGGCAGGCGGAATGGATGCGAACAAGAGGTGCCTCATCTTCATAGATGTTTCCTTTTACCAACGCTACATGTTCCAAACCATCAATATCATTCTCATAGCCGATCATTTGGAAATTTCCGAATGTTGTAGGCATTTTGACGGATGCCACGCGTCTGACAACCATTTCGTTTCGGAACCGGTAGCGCACCAAATCTTCAATGGAAATGATTTTTAAGTCATGCTCTTTCGCAAACTTCAATAAATCGTCCAGGCGGGACATTTTCCCGTCATCACCCATGATTTCGCAAATGACTCCCGCAGGAAAAGAGCCGGCAATTCGGGCCAAATCCACCGCGGCTTCCGTGTGCCCTCGTCTTTCCAGCACGCCATTTTTTTTGGCAATAAGCGGAAAAACATGGCCAGGTCTGCGGAAGTCCGATTTTTTCGCTCCCTCTTCAATCAATTTCAAAATCGTTGTAGAACGTTCATAAGCGCTGATTCCTGTCGTTGTGCTGACATGGTCGATACTGACCGTAAAAGCGGTCTGATGATTGTCCGTATTATTGGCGACCATGGCATGTAAATCCAATTTTTCGGCAAGTTCTTGCGTAATAGGGGTACAAATCAAGCCGCGCCCGTAAGTAGCCATAAAATTGATGACTTCCGGTGTGGCATGTTCCGCCAGCGCAACCAAATCCCCTTCGTTTTCCCGATTCTCATCATCCACAACGATGATGGTTTTTCCTTTTTTCAAATCTTCAACCGCTTCTTCAATTGTGTTTAACATGACAACCACCATCCTTAAAATCCGTTTTGCGTAAGAAATTCCAATGTAATTTTCGACTCTTCTTTGGCATTCAATTTTTTCAAATGATGCATTACGTATTTTCCGAGCATATCCGTTTCAACATTTACTTGATCGCCAATCCCCTTCATTCCCAAAATTGTTTCAGAATAAGTGTGAGGAATGAGGGAAATCGTAATACTTGTATCGCTGACTCCGAAAATTGTCAGACTTGTCCCATCAATCGTTATTGAACCTTTCGGAATGCATTGTTCGAGCAGCTCTTTCGGCAATTCAATTTCGTAATACACCGCGTTCGATACCGGTTTTTTGCTGCGGATTGTTCCTACACCGTCCACATGTCCGGAAACAATATGACCTCCGAATCGTCCGCCGGCTGCCATTGCCCTTTCCAAATTGACATAGTCCCCTTTTTTCAACTGGTGGATGGTTGTGGCCTTCACCGTTTCCGGCATGACATCGACCGTCATTTCTTCTTTTGTTAAATGAGTCACCGTCAAGCAAACGCCATTTACCGCAATACTGTCTCCTAAACTTGCATCTGACACAATTTTTGGAGAACGGACCGTAATCTTCATGCTTTTCTCGTCTTTTTCGATTCCAGTCACAATTCCTTTGTCTTCAATAATACCGGTAAACATGCAAATCCCCCTTTTCCAAAATTAATAAACAAAAAACCCCGTTAAATTTATTTAACGGGGCCGGGAGAACGATGTATATTTTAGGCATGACAAAAAAGCCTTTAATAAGGCGTATTTTTGAAACATCAACCTAAATTAAAACTCCCGCAAAATTGCGGGAGAAAGATCCGAAAAAAGAGTATACGAAAGCAACCCATTAATGCCACGATTAATGGAATTNGCAATATACCATCCTTCTCCCATCCAGACTTTCACTGTCGGCTTTGGATTCTCACCAAATCCTGCTCGCAAAGAGCTCGCGGGCTTAGAAGCAGCAGCTTCATCACCGCCGGTTGGGAATTTCACCCGACCCCGAAGGATATATTGTTTTATTTAATTTTTATTTTATTCAACAATATCACTTATTGAAAAGAAAATCCACATATTTCACTATATTATTCATATAAAATTTTCTCCTTCTTTATTCAATTGATATAATGTACGAAGATAAAACAAAGGACGTGAAAAGATGCAGGAGAAAGTGAAAATTGAAATCGGACAAAAATTCCCATTAACCATTAAACGTCTTGGAATCAACGGTGAAGGCGTCGGTTTTTTTAAACGGAACGTAGTATTTGTAAAAGGCGCGCTTCCGGGCGAAATCGTGACCGCAAAANTTTCAAAAGTGCACGAAAATTTTGCCGAGGCGGAAATCGTCCGCATCCGGGAAGCTTCAAAAGACCGGATCAAACCTCCTTGCGGTATTTATGAACAATGCGGCGGATGCCAATTGCAGCACTTGTCTTATGAAGGGCAGCTGAGGGAAAAGCGGGATATTGTGATTCAAGCCCTTGAAAAATTCGCGCCTCAAATCGCCGGCAAAGTGGAGGTTCGCCCCACAATAGGCATGGAGAATCCGTGGCATTACCGGAATAAAAGCGCCTTCCAAGTCCGGAAAATGGGAGGCAAAGTCATCGCCGGTCTGTTTGCCGAAGGGACGAACAAACTGCTGAATGTTGAGGAGTGCCTTGTCCAGCATCCTGCCACGACCAAAATCACCCTTGGCGTCCGAAACCTTCTGCAGGATCTCGAAATTCCGATCTATGACGGCAAATCCAAAGGCATCATCCGCACCATCGTTGTCCGTACCGGGATTCAAACCGGAGAATCCCAGGTTTGCCTTGTCACAACAAAAAGGGAAATTCCCCGTAAACAGGAATTGATTGAGGGGATCAAACGGATCGACCCTGGCATCGTTTCAATTACCCAAAATATCAATCCGGCCAGGACTTCCCTGATTTTCGGAGATGAAACGATTGTGCTTGATGGGAAAGAAACCATTCATGAAACTTTGGGGGAACTTTCTTTTGACTTATCTTCCCGAGCATTTTTCCAGCTTAATCCGAAGCAAACCGTAGTGCTGTATGATGAGGTCAAAAAAGCGGCCGGACTCACCGGACATGAGACCGTTGTCGATGCATACTGCGGCGTCGGCACGATTGGATTGTGGCTTGCGAAAGATGCGCGGGAAGTGAGGGGGATGGATGTGGTTCCGGAATCCATTGAAGATGCCAGGAAGAATGCAAAAAAACACGGATTTTCCCACGCGAAATTTTATACGGGCACTGCCGAACAATGGCTTGGCAAATGGGCAAAGGATGGATTCATTCCTGACGTTGTCGCGGTCGACCCGCCACGCACCGGCCTTGCGCAAAGTTTTATCAAAACCGTTTTAAAAATCAGGCCGAAACGTTTTGTCTACACATCATGCAATCCTTCCACTTTCGCAAGGGATATAAAAGAGTTGTTGCGCGTTTACAAAGTCGACTATATCCAACCCGTCGACATGTTCCCGCAGACCGCAAGGGTNGAATTGGTCGCAAAGTTGACATTAGCAAAATAACTTTCCGATTCAGGCCTGGGAATGGGCACCAATCATTCCCAGGCCTTTTTTGCACAAAAATCATTATCTATTACAAAACAAAATAGACTCCCTTTCAGATTCCTGTCTCAAATCCGGCATGTTTCGGCTGCGGCCTTAAGCCTTTCCGGAAGCTTCCCCCCACTTTCCCGNCCCTTCAACTTGAATATTTATTCACAAACTTNGAATAAATGAATTTTTTGTTTTTCTATCAGTTGAAAGTTAAAAAATCTATAAATTACTTTATATTAATATAAATATTCTCTATTAGAGTTATTATTTTATATTTTAATCAACATTATTCTGATATCCGCATANAAACTGTACCATTTATTATTATCACAGAATTTCCCTTGAAAATTCTTTGTTCTACATTTGTATCACACCTGTTATAAAACAATTATCAATAAATTTTCTGTTTTTAATATTTTTTATTCTATTTCAAGAAAATATTTTTTCGTTAAACGCTATTGAAAAATTATTGTAATAGATGTTATATTTTCTATGAATCATTCGCGCGAAAGATTCAAATTAAAGAAAAAAAGGGGAATGGGACAGAAATATGGAGAAAAACAGATGGCTTATTGCACTTTCGGCTATTGCCATCCACCTGTCCATTGGTGGAGCATATGCATACAGTGTGTATAAAAATCCAATCACAGAACAAATGGGATGGAGCACAACAAATGTTACGATTGCTTTTACCATCATGATGGGGCTTGCTGGATTTGCGGCCGCATTATTTGGAAGTCTGGTTGAAAAAATGGGGCCGAGAAAGTCCGCTATTGTGGCAGCTGTATTGTTCGGAGCCGGACAAGCTGGTGCCGGAATTGCGATTTTAGCTGATTCAGTCGTGCTTTATTGGTTAACTTACGGATTTTTGAGCGGTTTGGGAATGGGGATCGGTTATATTGCACCCGTATCCACATTGGTGAAGTGGTTCCCTGATCGCAGAGGTTTGGCGACTGGGATGGCAGTGCTTGGCTTTGGTTCAGGCGCATTGATTACAGCACCTGTTGCCACTTTCTTAATGGGGGCTGTAGGCATTTCAAATACGTATTTTATTTTGGGTCTTAGCTACTTTACTTTAATGTTTCTTGGCGCCCTTTACATCGCCCCTCCAAAAGAGAGCCAATCCCTTCAATATGGCAACACTTCAGTGAAAATAAAGGCCCTCGCTCAAATGTCTGCCAGAGAAGCTGTGAAAACAAAACATTTTTGGATGCTCTGGACGATGCATTTAATTAACGTAACTGCGGGAATTATGATGATTTCCATCGCATCACCAATGGCGCAAGAAATTGTTGGTTTATCTGCTGCAGCCGCAGCAACGATGGTTGGTTTAATGGGATTGTTCAACGGGGGAGGCCGTCTGTTATGGGCAGCGGCATCGGACTATATCGGTCGCCAAAATATATTCATCATTTTCTTTGTCATTCAGATTATTGCCTTTACGACGCTGCCATTTACAACAAACATCCTATTATTCCAATTATTCATATTCCTTGTTGTAAGCTGTTATGGCGGCGGGTTCTCTAACTTGCCTGCATTTGCAAGTGATTTATTTGGTACAAAACAACTAGGGGTCATTCACGGTTATCTGTTGACGACTTGGTCATTAGGCGGCATTTTTGGGCCAATGATCGTTACATTTGTGCGCAACGCTACTCACAGTTATATACCTGTATTCTACCTATTTTCGATACTAATCGGGTTCTCTCTGATGATTGCTCTGTGGCTCCGTTACGATCTTAATAAAATAAAAAAGCGGAAGGAAACATTATCCGTTTCCATGCCGCTGCAACGAAAACTTTCTTCTCTCAAAAAATAAACATGGCAATACCCCGAAAAGCCGTTTAAGGCAATTCCGGGGAATTGCCCGCACACAAAAAGCAAAAAGAAACGACCATTTTCATTATACCGTTCACGGCCAACCTTTTCTGTGAACGAATTTTGAAGTTTTTCCTTATCTCCCTTGGCAGTCCGGAAACTGCATCACGAACGTATTTGTATAAAGGGATATGCCGATGCACCGTCCAAGGCATATCCCTTTATTTTATTTATCAGAAACATTATCTTGAAGTTTCGATTTTCGACCATGCTACATATATATAAGAGAGCAAGCATTGATCAGTAAGGGGTGTAAAATGCCGTCCATCAGCCTTTGCATGATTGTCAAAAATGAGGAAGAAGTGTTGGCGAATTGTTTGGAAAGCGTAAAAGACATTTGCGATGAGATCATCATAGTCGACACCGGTTCCACCGACAATACAAAAGAAGTGGCGAGAAAATTCACAGATAAAATCTATGATTTTACATGGATTGACGACTTCTCAGCGGCAAGAAACTATTCCTTCAGTCTTGCAACAAAAGAATATATTCTCTGGTTGGATGCGGATGATGTCATCCTCCCGGAGGAACGGAAGAAGTTCAAAAAACTTAAAAAAACTCTCAATCCAAAAGTTGATGCGGTCTCCATGATCTATGTCACCGCTACGGATGCAAACGGAAATCCGTCCTTCTATTACCGGAGAAACCGCCTCGTCAAACGGAGCAAAGGATTCAAATGGATTGGTGCCGTACATGAATATCTGGCAGTGAGCGGCAATATATTGGAAGCGGACATTTCCATTCATCATCTCAAGAAAAATAAAAAACCGGACCCCGATTCCATTGGAAGAAACTTGAGAATCTATGAAAATCGCATCAAAAATGGCGAAGAGTTCTCTCCAAGGGATTTATTTTATTATGCCAATGAGCTCAAAGACCACAAGCAATATAAGAAGGCGATTATTTACTATCAGGAATTTTTAGATGGCAAAAAAGGGTGGGTGGAAGATAATATTCGCGCCTGTATTTATATGGCCGACTGTTATTCGTATCTGGGCGACAAGGATAACGAACTGTTGTCCCTATTTAAAACATTCGCTTATGATGAACCGAGAGCGGAGGCCTGCTGCCGCATCGGCGATATTTTCCAGGGAAGAAAAAATTTCAAAATCGCCGCATTTTGGTACGAGTTGGCCGTGAAAATGAAGAATAAAAAAACTGGCGGCTTTAATCATGCCTCTTATACGACCTGGTACCCTCATCTCGCCCTCTGCGTATCCTACTGGCAATTGGGAAATGTCGAAGAATCCATCAAACATCATGAAATAACGAAACAATATATTCCAAACGACCCTAAAGTCATTTATAATGAGAAATTTTTCCAAAACTATTTAAAAAACAAAAATAAAGGCAAATAACTTCACTCGACTCCTCCAAATAATCCATTTCCATAAGAGGCGGAAGTCCGGTTTTTTTGATTACCAAAACTGAAAGGATGAGCAAGCTGGGGCTATCCCAATTACCTGAAAACACAAAACTCGGGGAACACGTGGTCATTGAAGAAGGAGCCAAAATAGGTGAAAACGTTACAATCGGACATCATACGGTCATCCTGAAAGACACTATTATCGGTGACAACGTGACGATCGGTGCCCATTGTGTCCTGGGAATCAAAAAAAGCGGGAGTCAACAAATAAGGGCTTCCAATGTCAAGCAGCCCTATTTGATTATCGGGGAGAATACCAAAATCGGTAACAATGTTACCATTTACGCCGGTTCAGAAATTGCCGACCATGTTTTTATAGCCGATCAGGCCAGCATCCGCGAAAATTCGGCCATCGGCAGCCGGACGGTCATTGGCAGGGGGGCAATTGTCGAGCTGAACACAAGCATCGGAAAAAGATGTACAGTTCAAACCCTGGCCTACATCACCGGTGATACGGTATTGGAAGATGATGTATTTATCGGTCCATGCGTATCTATGTCGAATGATAAGTATATGGGGAAAAAACCGTATGAACTTAAGGGAGCCCACATCAAAAAAGGGGCGAAAATCGGCAATAACGCGACACTGCTACCGAATATCACGATTGGCGAAAACGCCATTGTCGGCGCCGGTTCCGTCGTAACAAAAGATGTACCGCCAAATGTTACAGTCGTCGGCGTCCCCGCCAAAATCATTTCAAAATCAAATTTCAATAACCGTGAAGAATAAAATTATATAATGAAAAAACAAAAAATGTATAACTCTTTTGCTATTCCAAAAGAGTTATACATTTTTTATGCAATCAAACATTGTTTAATTTTCAAGGCGACCTCTACGGCAGATTTTCCTTCATCCGCACCGACAATCGGCTTTTTATCCGAATAGATGCAATCGATAAAATGAAGGAGTTCCTCCGTCAAAGGATCGGAATAAGGAAGCAGGATGTTCGCGATGACAGTTTCCGTTCCGGCAGGAAAAGCGGAACGTTGATTCGCCGATTCATTCATGATGAGCTGTTGCCGTCTTAATAAATAATCCGTTTTAATCACTTTTTCTTTTTCATAAATGGTGAGCTTCCTTACCTTTTCATGGGAAATATTGCTGGCCATCAAATTTGCCACAATCCCGTTTTCAAAAAGCAGCATTGCTGAAACAGCATCATATTTCAAAGGATCGCGAAAACGGATTCCTTCCGCCGAAGCCCGTTTAATCGGACTCTTGATAAGGCTCAAAATGATATCAATATCATGAATCATGACATCCAATACAACATCCGCATCTTTGATCCGTTCCGTATAAGCAAGCCTTTTTGCTTCGATATTCATGATTTTTTCATGCTGAATATATTGATGGATCTGCTTTATGGCCGGATTAAATCTTTCAATATGGCCCACTTGAAATTTGACGTCTTTGTTTTTTAGAAGCGCCCGGATTTTTTCCGCTTCCTCAACCGTCGTCGTCATCGGTTTTTCAACAAAAACATGTTTATTGCATCTGATTGCTTCTTCGGCCAAAGCATAGTGAAAGGAGGTCGGTGCTGCAATAATAACCGCGTCGACATCCTTCAGCAATTCGGAATAAGTTTTATAGGCCCTGATTTGAAAGGCTTTGCTGATTTCCTCGGCTCTTTTCAAATTCGCATCATAAATCCCCACAAAGTTCACATTTTTAATTTGTTTTAATTTGGTGCAATGAAAAAACCCCATTTTCCCTGTGCCTGCAACACCAATCCTTATGAGGCTCATGGCAAAACACCCGCGAATTCTTTCATGCTTTTTATAATATATTCCTGCTCTGCCACCGTGATGGTCGGATTAATCGGAAGGGCCAAAATCCGTTTTGATGCATTTTCCGAAACCGGAAAGTCACCTTCTTTATATTGGAGATATTGAAACGCTTTTTGAAGATGCAGCGGAACCGGATAATAGATGCCCGTGGCAATGCCTTTTTGTTTCAAAAATCCGGCAAGCCGGTCCCTGTCATCCACTTCAATGCAATATTGGTGATACGTATGTTGTCTTTCCGTAAATTGCGGCGGTTTCCTTTTCACATGATGAAGTTCTTGTGAATATTTGTTGGCCACAACAATTCTCTTAAAAATGAACATATCCAATAATTTCAGTTTTTCCAGCAAAATCGCCGCCTGGATTTCATCCAGCCTGCTGTTCATCCCGATCGATGTATGGATATATTTTTCTTTGCTGCCGTGATTGCGCAATCTGTAAATCTTTTCATAAATTTCAAGATGATTTGTGACAATCAGCCCCCCATCACCGAATGCGCCCAAATTTTTTGTAGGGAAAAAAGAGAAGCAGCCAATATCCCCTATACCTCCAACCCTCTTCCCCTTATATTCGGTGCCAATCGCCTGGCACGCATCTTCAATCACTTTCAGACGGTGCTTTGAAGCGATTTCCATTATCGCATCCATCTCTGCCGCCATGCCGAACAGGTGGACGACAATAATCGCTTTCGTTTTGTTTGTAATTGCTTCTTCAATCTTATTCACATCAATGTTATAGGTTTCCGGTTCAATATCCACAAACACAGGCTTTGCTCCGACTTTGGCAATCACTTCCGCAGTGGCAAAAAAAGTGAAGGGCGAAGTGATGACTTCATCTCCTTCCCCTATTCCCAAAGCTTCAAGGGCCAAAAGCAAAGCGTCCGTTCCATTCGCCACCCCTGCCGCATATTTCACGCCCAAATAGTTAGCGATTTCGCTTTCAAATTGTGCCACTTTATCCCCTAAAATGTAAGAACCGCTTTGCAGCACTTCGGCAACTGCTTTTTCAATATTTTTCCCATAAAGCTCATATTCCTTTTTTAAATCGATCAAGGGAATATTCATTCCAACCCTCCGCATCTTAGATTAGGCAGAAATCCAAAACATGCTGGTTATCAGTTTATGCAAATCTATTAAATTAGTTTGGGCTCTTACTTTTTCTTGAGAAACTTTTGTACCTCCTGAACAAATTCTTTTGCCCTCACGTCATTCGTATGTTTGGAATGGATCAATTGGTAGCCGTTTTCGGTAATCCTCATCCGTTCCTTTTCATTTCTCAAATAGTACAAAGCCTTATTATAAAAATCCGATTGGTCGCAAGCCACAAAATTTTCGCCATCTTTAAATCCCAGCTCCAAAATGTCGGGTACAGGTTCTGCCAGCAGCAAAGTTTTGCATGCAGGCGCTTCGAAAAATTTCAGGACGGGATATTTTAATCTGGAACCGCAAGTAAAAAAGATTTTTGCCCGATTCAACTCTTTCGCATATTTTTCATTCAATAGGGCATTGGCAGGAGCGGTGTGTCCCGGATGAGGATGAAAAACAAATCCTTTCATTTTTCTCATCTTCTCCAATACCGCTTCCCTAAACGGGTATCTCCCCTTTTGGGTGTAAGTTTTATACCCCGTTTTTTTCGACCTGTCGTACAACTGTCCTATCAACAAAAAATCAATGTCCTTTTTCAGCTTGTAGTCTTTAAAAACTGCGGAATCAACGGAAAAAGGCAGCCATCTGAATTTATTCTTATATTTCGGATAAGTTTTCAAAAACGCGGATTTCGTTGCGGAAAAAATCAAATCGATTTTATTGCGCTCAAAATAATTGATTCTTTCCTTTGGAGAATAATGGGCATCAATGACATAACATCCTTTCGGGATATTGATTTGATGAAGCCCGGTAATTTTTGGTGCCAAAACATAACCATACCCGATGTCATAATGGAAAATAAAGTCCGGTTTGAACTTGAGTTGTTTAAGAATATCGTGGATATTTCCATCCTTGTGCCAATACCGGACTTCCGCGTATTTTTCAATCGCTTTGATCATTTGGTACTTCGGCAGATGCTTCGGATATTTTTTGGTAAATGGCCGAATCAGAATCAAGATTTTCAGCTTCTTCTGCATCTTCATCTCCTCCTAACCTGCGCAACTTCAATATATGTTCGGGAGATATCATATGTTTATACGTTCTCACTACTAATTCGAAAAATCTATAAAATGAGAAATACTCCGGCAAGGTTACACGAGAATGGACTTTCAAACATATATTTATGTGGGGGTTTTGTAAAAAGATTGAAAACCGCCCCTATTGTTCAGGTTTTGAAAAGGAGATGAATGAATGGAAACTGTCACTGTCGTCGGATTAGGAAAGATCGGTTTGCCCCTTGCCGCAGTGATTGCCAACTCGGGATATTTCAATGTCATTGGAGCCGATCGCAATGAAAAGGTTGTCGAAACAGCAAACAAAGGAATCTCCCATATTCAAAATGAACCGGGATTGGAAGAATTGTTGTACAATGCGTGGAAAACGGGGACATTCCGGGCTACGACGGATACGGCGAAAGCGGTCAGCCAATCGGATGTGGTCGTCGTCATTGTACCGGTCTTGGTGAAGGAAGACGGAAAAATCAACTACGAATTTATCGATGCGGCGGTTGAGGACATAGGAAAAGGCATACGCAAAGGAACGCTTGTCATTTTTGAAACAACTCTGCCTGCGGGGGACACGAGAAACCGTTTCGGAAAAAGAATTGAGGAAATTTCTGGGCTGCAATTAGGGACGGATTTCCATCTTGGGTATAGTCCGGAAAGGGTCTACTCCAACCGCATCATTCAGGACCTCTCGAATTATCCGAAAATCGTCAGCGGCGATAATGAAAAAAGCCTTGAACTCGTCAAATCCTTTTATAAAAGGGCGTTAAATTGCGACATCCTGCCTGTCAGCAATCTGGAAACGGCAGAATTTACAAAAGTGGCCGAATCGGTCTACCGGGATGTCAATATTGCATTGGCAAACGAACTGGCGGTATTCGCAGATTCATTGGGGGTGAACATGAAGGAAGTCATTCATGCCGCAAACAGCCAGCCCTTCTCCCATCTCCATTATCCCGGAGTAGGGGTGGGAGGCCATTGCATTCCGGTTTATCCATACTTTTTTATCAACAAAGGATTAAAAAAAGGATTGGTCCATCTCTCAAGAGAAGTCAATGACCATATGGCGAAATATGCTGTCGATCAGGTCGAACGCATTCTCGGCTCCCTTCAAGATCAGAACATTCTCATTTTAGGGCTGTCCTTCCGGGAAAATGTAAAAGAAACCACAAAATCATCCGCACTGCTTCTTGCGGACAAATTAAAACAAAGAGGAGCCATCGTATACGTCGATGATCCGTTGTACTCCTCCGAAGAAATTGCCGCCTTTCAGGTTCTGCCTTATTCGGAGGCGATCCGGGAAAAAATTGACGCAATCATTCTGCAAGCCTTCCACGATCAATATAAGAATTTCCCTTTTGACCACTTTCCTAATTGCCGAATGGTACTGGACGGAAGAAATCAATTGGATAAGAAAAAGATTGAGGATCTCGGAATGAAATATAGGGGAATCGGTGTGCAATAACTTCAAACAAAGGGATCTGCAGGACATATGAAAACCCGAAAATGACCGGACCGGCATTTTCGGGTTTTCATTTTGCTATTTGAAATGATCGGCATGTTTATCAATGAGATTAAAGCCCCTTAATATGCCGATTATTTTTAAATTTTTCACGGGCGAATGGTAATTCGGCGACAGTTGCAATGCTTTCCAAAAGCGGCGATAGGCCTCTTTGTAATTCTTCATATGAAGAAAAGCTTCCCCGAGATAATTTTCCTCGATATGATCCCGATCGGTGATTTGCTGAAAATGGTGGACGGCGTGTTTGTAATTCTTTTCCACCAATCCCTTCATCCCCTCAAAAAAGTGGCGATCCCTTTCCGTTTTCACAAGAGGAATGGCTTCATAGAAAAGAAGAAATCCTTCTCTCCGCATCCATCTCCTTGCCAAAGCGAGCCCCGCAATCAACTTGGCTTTCAATAGCCGCTTTTCTCCTTTTATTCCCTGTACCTCCGGAAGACTGATCAAGTCTTCTTCCTTGATATTGATGCGGATGTGTCCGGCCAGTTCATCATAGCTTCTTTGCTTCGTCAGATTCGATTGATGCCTTCTGTAAATATACAATGGTTCCGGAACATGGAAAGAGCGCCATTTTCCTTTTGCCACTTTCAAAACAAAATCCGTATCGGAACCGACTTTGATGGTTTCATTAAAGTGGATTCCTTCCACCGCTTCCCTTCTGAACAGGATGCTTCCGTTATTGAACGGAGTGCCTACATTCAGGAAAAAAGAATAGATATCATCCGGGGAAATATTCCCGGCTTGCCAATAGCTAAAAGGAATATCGTGATCCGTAATCAGCAGCATATCGGAATGGACATACCCGATGTTTTCGCAGCAAAATTCCGCCAACAGCCTTTCAAAACGATGGGGCAAAGATAAATCGTCCGCTCCGTGAAAGGTAATAAAGTCTCCATTTGCCAGTTTCAACCCTTCGTTAAAGGCGGCGGCAACACCCTTGTTTTCCTCAAACTTTACATACCGGATCCGCTCATCGCCAAATGACAATATTACTTCTTCGCTATTGTCCGTCGAGCCGTCGTTGACAACAATCAATTCGATATCCTTCTCTGTTTGATTCAAAATGCTTTCAATCGAATCTTTTAAATAATCGCCGGCATTGAAGACCGGCAAAATCACGCTGATCATCCATTCACCTCTTCATGATGGACTTTTTAGATTATTGAATCGATCTGGTAGAAAAATTCAGGATACGCCGCGCCATCCCCCAAAACCCTGATTGAATTGATATGATGTTGATTTTTTCCTTCCAGCAAAAGAGCCAATTTATATAAATCCGGATAATACGGATGTTCATCCATCAGTGCTTTTAATTTTCTCTTGGCCTCCTCTTTTCTCTGCAGCCTCATCAATGTCAGGACGGCCCATTTGCCATAAACGGCTTGCTCCTTTGCTTCGCTTGTTTCCTGCAACTCTAAAAATTCATCCAAAGCTTTATCAAACTCCTTCAATAAAAATGACTGATAGCCTTTAAGGTTGTAAAGCGCAAGGCCATTTGCAGGATGCACGGGGCAGTAACAAGTTTCAACAAGGCCATTGTCGATCTTTTTCCGCACGGCAGCCGTTTCCCATCTGGCAATCACAGGGACTTTATCGATTTCGTATATCACCGGCACCTTGACCAAATCGGATTTGGTTGCAAGAAGAAACTTTTCGAATCTCACATAATCTTCCGGATGCAGACAATGTTCCCGCCGTATCCGAATATCCCAGTCGGTTAATAGGTTCCTTGGCTGTACCTGGTACAATGCAATATCGCTATAATAATCCAAAATTTCTTTCATAATGGCAATCCAATTATATCTACCGGCAGTTTCCAGACCGTTCCTGATTAATCTTTCTTTTAAATCCGGATTCGAAAGAAGTTCTGATATTTTTTCCGCCATGTCCTGCGGGTCCCTCATGCGGCAAATCATTGCATTTTCAAGGTGTACCGCGTATTCCAAAACGCCTTCATTGTCCGTTGTCACAACCGGGCAACCGCATGCCATCGCTTCAAGGGGAGGCAGGGAGAAACTTTCGTAAGTGGAGCCGCTGACGTATAAAGCCGCTCCCCGATAGAGAGAGGCGATTGTTTCTTGCGAAGGGCTGATAAAACATTTGGTTGCTCTTTGTTTCATTTTCTCCGACGGGGTTTCGGGCGTAATCCAATATAAATCAAGTTCAAATTCCTTTTTCAGCATGTCATAAGCATCCAAGATGTAGGAAAGCCCTTTAAACGCCGTGCTTTCCCTTCCAATCATCAATAAATATGGACGATCTCCCGTCACTTTTGGCCCTTCAGGGTTAAAAACCGTTTCGTCAATCGCATTCGGATAGACTTTCGCTTCTCTGCCATACAATTTTTCAATCAGTTCTGCCGCCGGACGGGAAACCGTGTAAATAAACGGCGGTATCTGATATTGAATATGAATATAGTTTTTGAGTGTTTGATTCATCTTGCCGTAGTCAAATAAGTGGAAATCGCCCTGCTCAAAATAAACGACCGGCGCGATGCCCGTTTCGATGCAGGCCTGAATATGGTCCCAATAGGTGGCCACAATCAAGTCGCAATCGGGAATTCCTTTTGCCAACTCCAAACCGAAGGGAACTTGAACATAATCGGCTTCAATCGGAAACCATGACGGCTTCATATAATGGGCGACGATTGTCACCTTTGCACCCAGCTGTTTCAGTCTGTTGGCGTGTTCAAATATAATTTTGACCCCGCCTGAAATGCCGACATGGGTCATGACATACACAATATGAAGCCTCTCCTTTTCCTTCCCGCCTCTTGCGACTTCTTGTTTATAAGCCCGAAAAATCCGGGCCAACCGGTGTTGAAATTCTATAGTCCTCAATTTTTGAATCACATTTTCACCCTCGTGCCTTCATTTATTCCAAAGTATTTTATGTCAATTTAACATTTTAGTGATTGCCATTTGCGTTTTTTCCAAAAAAACGGCCAAACCCGGTTGTTCCGGGTTTGGCCGGAATTTATTCACCATTGGAACAGAAACGCAATCAGCAAAATAAGGATGAGGGGACCGAAAATGATCAGGTATCCGACCGGATTGGCAAAATTGATCGTCCACCCTACGCCAAACCGTTTCTCCACGAAAATCGACGGATCATTCTTATTAAAATAAAACAACCCCGCTTTCCAATACTTGTCATCACTTGCATCCATCAATCCCTCTTCCATCGATTCAGACGGATATTTATCAGATCGTCCCACTATTACCATCAAAATTGCCGTTCCCGCCAAAATCAAAAACATGACGCCAAAAGGAATCAACGCTTTCAGCAAAGAATAATTGAACAAATCCGGATGGATGGTCGTCAATTGAAAATAAGAAAACAACATTGTGATTAACAGCACCGTATAGAATGAAAACCAGCTTGTCGATTTCCTTAAGGCCAGTTGGCGATTTTTCGAAGCGGACAAATTGGTCGCGCTTAATTTTATTCCCGAAAATTTCATTCCCAACTGTATTCCCAGGAACATCAATTGGAGCAGAAGCAAAAACAGAAGCATTTGTATTGCCGTAAATGGCGTCTTTTCGGTAAACGCATCCGGTTCTCCGCTGAGGCCCCAATGAGTGGGGATTTGCTGCGGCAACAAATCATATTGATAAATGGTGTAGCCCATCAATCCGGCAGTGACAATCATCGGCAACAGATAGATATACCATGGGGGCAAAGAATCCTCCGAATGGACGGTCAAATCGGCAGCCGCCACCTGCTTTAATTGCTGCGCCCACTTTTCCGCTCTTTTATATTGCTTCATTTTCCCACGGTAATAATAAAATAAAGCAAGACTAATGAAAATAATGATGAACTCGATGATTGTGCCGATGAAAATGACGGCTTCATCAGATGGCTGTTTGAAGGCGGCCCACGCACTGTAAATCAAAATCATGAAAAATGAAACCGCAATCGTCAACATTGTATATTGTTTCTTGTAGGCTCGGATCCGTTCATCCTGAATATGTTGTTCCGGAACCGACACGCCGAAGACGACCGTTCTTTTCACAAAATAAGGCATCACTGACTGGATGGTTGACAAGAAAAGCAAAATGATCAGCGAAATCATAAAAGCCATTGCAGTCCCTCCTTCAGGTTTTTTTTATTTCGTTGACAATTTCTTCGACCAAATTCAATATTTCGTCCTTCGTCATCCCCAACACCATTCCTTCCGCGATTTGCGGCTTCAGCATGTTATAAATCCTGTTATACGAACTTTGCTCTATATGGGAGTGCCCTTTGATCACGGCTCCGGATTTGGGGACAATTTCGATAATCCCTTTCTTCTCAAGCTCATGATAACTTTTATTGACCGTGTGCATATTGATTCCCAAATCAGCCGCCAATGTCCGGACGGACGGGAGCGCATCCCCCGGATGTATAGCGCCTTTCGCAATGCCTTCAATAATTTGATTTGTCAGTTGCATATAAATTGGAACTTCCGATTCCGGCTCAATTCGGATTATCATTCCATCACCCCAATCTGTTCTATATTTATTATAACAAATTTGTTATATATTTTATAGAACAAAAGCACAAAAGAATTGCTTTAAATAATGAATTTTATTTATCTATTTGCTAATATCTAATATTGACAGCAATGTGCCTTTTGCTTTTTATGCAGGATTTCTTCACCGATTATCCGGCAAATGAAATTTTCATGTTAAAAGCCCGATTTTATGAAACAAGGAATATTTAAAAAGCAATGTTTACGTAATTGAAAATTTTTATATTTTCGCTTTAAAAACAATTGCTGATTAAGAAATAATTATGTATAATCTATTTCATTGCTTGATACTATTTTCAATTAAGGGGGTCATAATGAATTGGGTAAAGCATTGATTATCGGTGCTGGCGGTGTAGGTAGCGTTGTAGCGCACAAATGTGTACAAAATTCAGACGTGTTCGAGGAAATCATGATTGCCAGCCGTACAAAGGCGAAATGCGACGCTTTGAAAGAGAAGCTCGACGGCGGCAAAACGATTATCCACACTGCGCAAGTTGATGCGGACAACGTGGACGAACTCGTCGAATTAATCAATAGTTTCAAACCGGATGTAGTCATCAACGTTGCATTACCTTATCAAGATTTGACAATCATGGAAGCTTGTTTAGCTACAGGTGTTCATTACTTAGATACCGCTAATTATGAACCACCTGAAACAGCTAAATTTGAATATAAATGGCAATGGGCTTATAAAGAAAAATTTGAAAAAGCCGGTATCACGGCCGTATTGGGCTGCGGTTTCGACCCTGGAGTTACAGGCGTATTCACGGCTTATGCATTAAAACATCATTTCGATGAAATTCATTATATTGATATCTTGGACTGCAATGCCGGCGATCACGGATTGCCGTTTGCGACTAACTTTAACCCGGAAATCAACATTCGCGAAATTACATCCAACGGCCGATATTGGAAAGAAGGGAAATGGATCGAAACAAAACCTCTTGAATATAAGAGAGAATATAACTTCCCTGAAGTAGGTCCGAAAGATATTTACCTTCTTTACCATGAAGAATTGGAATCTTTGGCGAAAAACGTAAAAGGACTTAAACAAATCCGCTTCTGGATGACATTCTCCGAAAAATATCTGACTCACTTGCGGGTTCTTCAAAATGTCGGAATGACATCCATTGAGCCAATCGAATTCGAAGGGAAGAAAATCGTTCCTCTTCAATTCTTAAAAGCGGTTTTACCGGATCCAGGTTCACTTGGACCAAGAACAAAAGGCAAGACAAATATCGGTTGCATTTTCCGCGGCATAAAAGACGGAAAAGAAAAAACTTACTATCTATATAACGTTTGCGATCATGAAGAATGCTATCGCGAAGTGGGCAGCCAGGCGGTTTCTTATACAACAGGCGTTCCTGCGATGATCGGGGCAAGCCTCATTATCAAAGGAATTTGGAGAAGACCGGGGGTTTGGAACGTAGAAGAATTCGATCCGGATCCATTCATGGAAGAATTGAACAAATGGGGCCTTCCATGGAAAGAAAGCTTCGATCCAGAATTGCTTGATTTAGACCTTGAAAATAGTGAGGTAAAATAATGAAAGCAATCGACTGGAAAAGTGTACCATCTCCAAGTTATGTTGTTGATGAACGTTTATTAAAACGGAATCTGGAAATCTTAGATTCCGTGCAACAACGAACAGGTTGCCATATTTTGCTTGCTTTAAAAGGCTTTTCAATGTTTTCCACGTTCCCTCTGGTGAGCAAGTATTTGAAAGGGGTAACAGCAAGCTCCCTGTTCGAAGCCCGCTTAGGATACGAGGAATTTGGAAAAGAAGTGCATGCCTATTCTCCGGCATACGCCGAGCATGAAATTGATGAATATTTAAAATACATCGACCATATCGTGTTCAATTCATTCAACCAATTAAACAAATATAAAGAAAAAATTCAAAAATTGGGCAAGCACGTCTCCATCGGACTCAGAGTAAACCCTGGATATTCGGAAGTGGAAACGCCTTTATACGATCCATGCGCCTTGAATTCCCGTTTAGGAATTCCTTTCGATCAATTCCGTCCGGATGAATTGGACGGCGTTGAGGGTCTTCACTTCCATGCGATGTGTGAACAAAATTCCGA
>JGI1652J44930_10000057_pt1 | contig 40101 bp, 37 predicted proteins | sample NewIslsDNAsample_FD_44930 | JGI IMG/M metagenome (IMG submission 44930)
GGGTTCTCCTTTCTCTGGAATGTTTGGGTTCAATCAGAGAATACCCTACCTTTTTTCTTTTGGTCTAGCAAAATGCTTTACACAAAATTTTATACATCATCTGGAAGCGAAATTTTTTTTGTTTTAATATCGTTTTTCTCATCCCAGCGAAATAATGCACATAAATCATTGTCAATTTGCGCGGCAATTCCTAAATTCTTAGCATACTTTTCAATAATGGGAGAATTGTTTTTATCATCCGCTAACGCAGCCCCTACTAAACACGCCATTGATACTAAAGCTCCAGATTTTTTCTCTACCATTTCCAGATATTCGGATTCCGTCTTTATATCATAAGTGGCATCCATATGTTGTCCGTTAATGCTTTGTAGTAAATGGGATGAAATATATAACTGTACTTTTGCTTTTTTATCATCATCATTTATCAAATCGATAATAGCTTGTTGTCCTGCTAACAATAAACCAATCGCAGAATGAAGTGTGGTTATATTCGGCGCATTATTCCAAACGTATTCTAAGCTGTCCTGATCAATAGAGGAGAGCTTTTTCACTTTTTTCAGTTTTTAGAAATGGAAAGTATCCATATTTATGGTGCCATTTTTAATTCCATCAAAATTTAACCATTTTTACAATTGTTTTCGCAAAGACTGTGAAAGGTGCCAAGCGTGAATTGAATTATGGTCACCAATCCCCTGATAAAAGAGCGGCTAATAAATCCTTCCTTGCTATACTATTAACCTTATCTCTTTCATCTGTTATACCGTTTAAGATATCTTCTTAATAAATTTAGTAATATACTTCCCAGTACACACCCATTGGTCATTTTCCTCATATCCTAAACAAAAAGAATGGAAGGAAAGTGGCCTATGGAAATCGAGTTGTCCGCATTGCATTGGATATATGTTGTTTTCATCATGCTCATTATCGGGTTTATGGTGAAACGGCGGGATACAACTTTGGTCTGTTTGGTTGGGATCTTTTTGCTCTCCATGGCGGCGACCGGGGATTTTGTGCTTTCTTTGAGGAAAGTGTTTGAAAGCTTCGTCTTTGCCATTGGTGAATTGCTCTCCACCATTATGATCATTTGTATTATTGTCGCCATGAGCCGGGTGTTGTTAAAAACGGAGATTAATGAAGTCATGGTCTCCCCATTTTCAAGAATTATTAAAAATCCTGCATTGGCTTACTGGACAATCGGAATCTTGATGATGATCATCTCCTGGTTCTTCTGGCCTTCCCCTGCCGTGGCGCTTCTGGGAGCCGTTTTATTGCCTGTAGCGATCCGGGCGGGGTTGCCTGCGCTTGGCGTCGCGATGGCCATGAACTTGTTCGGGCACGGCATCGCTTTATCCGGTGACTTTGTCATCCAGGGAGCTCCAAAGTTAACCGCTGATGCGGCCGGCCTTCCGGTCAGCGAAGTCGTTTCCGCCAGCGTGCCGCTGGTCATTGTGATGGGTGCCGTTACGACATTGGTGGCTTTTTTCATGCTCAGACGGGATATGAAACGGGGAACCATTGAAATGGAAGGAAACTTTGATGGCGCGNGGAAAGACCAGGAGGAAGCCGAGCCGCATCTGTTGTCCCAAAACCAAAAACGATTTTTCGCTTTCCTGATTCCCGTTGCCTTTTTGTTGAATGTCGTGGCCATGTCCATCTTTGATTTGTCGGGAGGAGACGCAACGGCTCTCATCGGTGGCACAACCCTCGCCCTGCTGCTCGTCCTCTCCATGTTTGCCCACAAAAATGAGGGATTGGAAAAAACGACAAGTTATTTAATTCAAGGATTCCAATTCGGCTTTAAAGTGTTCGGTCCGGTCATTCCCATTGCGGCCTTCTTCTATTTGGGGGACTCCGGATTCACCCAGATCATCGGGGATTACTTGCCGAAAGGTTCTCACGGAATCATCAATGATTTAGGAAGCGCTTTGGCATTTGTTGTACCGTTAACGACGGAAATTGCGGCGATGACGGTTGCCGGAGTCGGCGCCATTACAGGCTTGGACGGTTCCGGGTTTTCCGGCATTTCATTGGTGGGATCCATTGCCAATCTTTTTGGAACGGTGATTGGCGAAGGAACGGCTACCCTGACCGCTTTGGGGCAAATTGCAGCCATTTATGTCGGAGGGGGAACATTGGTGCCTTGGGCGCTCATTCCTGCGGCGGCCATCTGCAACGTCAGCCCGTTTGAACTCGCCAGAAGGAACTTGGTTCCCGTTGTCTCCGGACTTGTTGTGACTACCATTGTAGCCATGATTCTCATATAAAATGAAAAGCTGTAAAAATTCTTCATAAATCGAAGAATTTTTACAGCAAATTTTAAATGTAATAATCGATGGCGTCATCCACAAAGTGCCATTCGTATGGAGTTTCTTGATATACGTAATAGTTCAGCCAGTTATAGAACAACAAGTGCGCATGGGCTCTCCATGTATTTTTTGGAGGTTTTGTCGGATCGTTATCAGGGAAATAATTCTCAGGTATTTCTACCGGCAAACCTTTCTTTATGTCACGCTCATATTCTTCCGCAAGGGTTGTTGCATCATATTCCAAATGTCCGGTGATCATGATGTGTTTATGGTCTTTCGATTGGATGATGAATGGCCCCACTTCCTCGGAATAGCTGAGCAATTCCAGTTCCGGATGTTGTTGCACTTCTTCCAGCGACACGGTAGTATAACGGGAATGCGGCGCCATGAATTCGTCATTGAATCCTCTCACTAAATCGTTTGTCAAATCGGTGATCACATGTGCGTATACCCCGGAACATTTTTTCGGCAATTCATATTTGCCGATTCCAAAATGATAATAAAGCGCAGCCTGTGCAGCCCAACAGATATAAATAATCGATGTGACATTCTCTTTCGCCCAGTCCAATATTTCCGTCAATTCTTTCCAATAGCGTACTTCCTCAAATTCCATCCGTTCCACAGGCGCACCGGTAATCACCATTCCGTCAAAACGGCGGTGTTTAATTTTGTCAAAGGTTTTGTAGAACATTTCTAAATGGCTTTTGGACACATGCTTAGGTTCATATGTAGCCGTATTCAGGAACGTTACATTGGTTTGCAGCGGCGTATTGCCGAGCAGGCGCAACAATTGCAGCTCCGCTTTTTCTTTTTCCGGCATCAGATTGAATACCAAAATATTTAATGGACGGATGTCCTGCGATAAAGCGCGGTCCTCTTCCATGACGAAAATCTTTTCGTTTCTCAATATTTCTCCGGCAGGCAAATTTTTTGGAATATTAATTGGCATTCTCATGTCCCCCATTTCTCAATCTATTTAATAAAAAAACCCTGCTCACTCCGGAAAGAGAATGAGAGGGTACAAAAAGTCTCTTCTTGCACACTCTCTTATCTCCCAAGGCAAGAGCCTTGCTGGAATTAGCACCTTTCTAACGTAATGTTAGAGGTTGCTGAAGTTTCATTGGGCCAAGTCCCTCCACTTCTCTTGATAAGAAAGTATTTCATTGCCATATAAAATTAAGAATATCCTAACATATCCTATAAAGAATTGCAATCTCTGAGCTATTTTATTTCGCTCTGAAATTTAGCCGTCCACTCCATTTTTTCCTTTTCCATAATTTCTTTTTCTAAGCAGGAATCCCAATTATTAAATAATGTATTCCATACGCGCGGGAATAATTCCTTGTTTTCTTCGTTCTTTACGATGAATTCGATGCACGGCACATCATTGATTTGCGTATTCTCCATCGATAGAATGGACTTGATTTCTTGACGGGTTTCTTCCAGTTCATCCCTTTTCAATGCTTGAATTTCCTTCATGACAAAATCTTCGTTGATAAGTTTAACCTCTTCTTCTTTTGTATAACGATATAGCTGATCCGGAAAATCATCAAAATCCAGGACTTCGTCAATATCTCCCTGGAGGATTTGATGATGGACGGGGCTATATAACAATTCGATAACGGCAGGCTCCAATGTTTCCTCGAATATTCCCCGCCCATATTGCCTCTTTCCTTTTTTAGTCAACCGATATACATTATCTTGCCGTTCCAACAGTCCGTTTTTTTGCATTTTTCTCAACAAATCTTCAATAAACAGCGGTTCCACAAGCAAAATTTCACTCAGTTGTTCGGCGTTTTCAAAAGAGGCTTTCTGACAAGAAAACAGCAGGATTTTCATTAAAATATCCATCGTTTTTTTCCGAACCGGCTGATAAGCGACTTCATACGTATACATCGGAATGCACCAAATGTCCGTATGAATGACGGTTTCTTGATTGTCTTTTTCCAATTGATTGATTAATTGTTGCTGCAAATGTTGGAGTTCCATTTTGTCAGTTGTACGTCTCCTTCGCTGCTTTTCTCAGGCCCTGCTGCCGCTCTACAACTTCATATAGATGCTGATACATTTCTTTCGTTTCGTTTCTTTTCGTCCGTTTTGTAAACATTTCGGAACTGCCGATGATTATCAACAGTTCCCGTGCCCTTGACAAGGCAACGTTCAACCTGCGGTAATCTTTCGCAAACCCGATTTCTCCGTGAGGATTGTTGCGAACCATGCTGAGAATGATGACATCCATTTCCATACCTTGGAATTTATCAACGGAGCCTGTCCGAATGTTCAAATGAGGCAAATCCAGTTCACCGATCAATTGATTGACACGATTCACCTGCTCCCGGTAAAAACTGATCACTCCGACGCCCTTTAAAGCATCCGGTTCCATCAGGCCTTGTTCCTTCGATTTTTCCGCCGCTTCATTCAAATCCATCAGCAATTTCCGAATCATCGCAAGCTCAGAAGGATTGAACAAGCTGGCTCCTTCTCTCATCCTTTCTTCATAATAAGCCGGTTCGTTCGGAAAATCAAACCATAACAAATGCTCATTGCGCTTTACATATTTTCCGTTCAATTTATGGTCCCGCTCTACGTCAGAGTTTTCCAGGCCGCATTTCAGCGAATCCTTGCCATGTTGATAGAACGGAGTGATGGTTTGCATAATTTTTTCATGCATGCGATATTGGATTCCCAGCATTTTTTTGTTTGTATTTGGCAAATTTTTATAAAGACGTTCAAACAATGATTCTTCCAGCAGTTTTTCAAGTTCCCGTTTTTCATCAAAGTCCTTCGTTTCCTTCATGATTTCTTCCAGCGTTTCTTCAAAAGTCTCATCGCCGATTAACGGCGGCAATTGATGATGGTCGCCGACGAGGATAATTTTTTTCCCTTTCAACATAGGAAGCAACAATTCCGGCGGTGTCGCTTTCGACACTTCGTCAATGATGACGACATCAAAAACTGGATAATTGTCCATAAATTCTTTGTTTGCGGATGCCACACAAGTCGTCCCGATGACGTTGGCATGCTTCACATAAAGTTTCCGGATTTCATCCAAGTCCTGCTCTGTCGCACTGTTTAACAGCGAAAACCATTCTTTTTGGATTTCCTGCGCAACCGGAAGCAGCTTGATTTGCTCCTCCAATTTTTCGATTTTTGTGCCGCAGTGTATTATTTCTTCTTTCGTTTGTTCGAGTTCCAACTCGGGCTGTTGTGTGACAAGTTTCTGCAGCTGTTCCACTTTTTTCTCCAAAGCGATGCCTTGGCGGTGAAGTTCCTTCAGCTCGTTTTGCAGGTTTGAATGCTTTTCCTGATGATCGGACAGCGCTTTTTCTATTTCATCGATTTCCTTTATGAGCTCAGTCTTTTGCTGTTCATAATTTCGATATGTTTCCTGTTGTCCTGCAAGGTTTTCAATTTTTTCCTGCAATGTGCGAATAACGGCCTGAAGTTCTTCAACGGAAGGAATAAAGCCGGTATTTTCCACTTCCAAATCGGATAATTCCTTTTCAACTTTCTCCATTTGCAATCGAAGCTGCGCTTCCTTCGCTTTTAAGTTTTCTACTTTCTGTTCGCTGAGACCAACTTTTTCCAAATATTGTTCCAATACTTCCTTTTTCAACTTTTCAAAGACGACTTTAGATTCATCCGCCAACGATTTTAATTGATACAATAAATCATTGATATAAAGCCTTCTTAAATACAACCCCCTGATCGAAGGGACGCCGTTTTGCCGATTGATTTTTTGCTGCTTGAAAGCCATGGCCAGCTTGTCCAAAAACTCATCCACTTCATGCAGCGAATAGAAATGATTTGGAGGAAGTTCCACCGGTTCAATCCGGATCTTTAGCGTTTTTTCATTGTATGCTATCGCTTTTTCAATCCGTTCCGCAATTTGCTTGGCGGGTTTCAATTTGATGATTTTTTCATGGATTTTCTCCATATCAAGCAGTAGCTGATTGATGACAAAACCTCTCCGGATTTCATGAAAGTCAATAAACTCTTCCACTTCGTACAGTTTCTTGAATGATTGCAGTTGAGCGATGTGTTCCTGGACTTTCTCTTTTGTAGACTCCAATAAGTATATTTCATGGACGGTTTGCTGCCATAAGGATTGAAGTTCCTTTAGTTTTTCTTTTGTTTGGACATAATGGATGCAGTTTTCGCTTTCTTTGATCAGCTTCTTTGCTTCTTGAATTTCCTGCTCTGTTTTCTGTAACCCATTTCCGGAAATAATGTTTTCTACCTCAGCCAATTTCCCTTTTCGTTCAATCAGTGAAGATTGAATCGTTTCCGCCGTTTTTGCAAGTTTCTCTTTTTCCTTATTCAGCGAAATCTTTTGTTTTTTCAAAGCCGCTATTGCTTTATGGATTTTCTTCAATTCTATTTCTGCATGCTTTTTCCTTAATACTTCATTTTCAAGATCTGCTTCTTTTTCTTTCAGCTGTTCCATTCGGCGGCGGCAATTTTCCATTTCATCGAGCAGCAATTCTTCTTTTTGGCCGTGCAGGCCGATTTCCTTTCTAATGGCTTCATACGTTTGACGTTTCCAGTATTCCGCCACATTTTCCTCAATAAACTTTTTCCCTTCTTCTTCAATGCTTTCCGTCCGTCCATATCTCAAAATCCGAATGTCCTTATTGGACAATAGTCTTCCAAGTGCATTATCCACCGCCAAGTTGGATTGGGAGGCGATAAGCGTCTTCAGCCCCATTTTCACGTTTTGATAACAAATTTCGGAGATGACCGTTGTTTTCCCGGTTCCCGGAGGCCCTTGAATCACATACAAATCTTCCGTTTCAAGGGCGCCACGGACCGCTTCTTTCTGGTATTCATTTAGCCGGTTATGAAATTCGATCTGGAGCCGTTTTTTTCGCTCAGCCACATTCGGACGATCTTCAAATAAAAAGTTTTCGAGATTCGGGATTGCCGCAAGCCCTTCCTTTAAATGCTCAAAACCTTTTAACAAGCGGTTCAGCTGGGATTTNGTAGAGGCATTGCTGAACGTGATGGAGTCTGACGGGAAATCTAGTGCATCCAGTTTTACAAGCTTGGAGACTTGAGGAGTCAGTTCAATATCGACTGTTTCCTTCTGGGCGTTTGCCTTGATCACTTCCCCCATTTCATTTTTGAAGCCTCTCAGATAGGCATTCATTCCTTTCAGCAGTTTCCACTCTTTGCTTTCGATGCCGCGAAGTTTGAGGGAGGCAACTGAAAAATCGGGAGAGAAAGAAATCGATTGGATGCTTGCTTCGATGTCATCGATGTCCGCATTTTTATATAGCACTTTTAAATAGCTTTCCCAGCCTGCAATTCGTTTGTTGACATATTCATATTGTTCCTTTGCAACCGGAAGTTCGGCTATGGTTCTTAAAAACAGCTCAGGGTATGTATGTCCGCTGATACGGGTAGGCGCAAAATGAATTCTCATCGCCTTTCTTCGGTTGGTTTTGACAGGAGTTTGCTTTCCCTTTGTCCTAAAGTTTTTGGCAATGAGGCCATTCTTTACATCAAACACGCAGTCAAGAATCACGACCCGCTCATTCATCTTTTTCGCCAATTTTTCGTTTTTCCGGTTGTCAAAATAGATGGACAAGGAGATGCCCGTTTCTTCAATCGATTGTTTCTCCAAATACACAACAAAAGACTGTTGCAACTGAAAAAAGGCATGTTCATCGGTAAAATGTTCCTTGATGGCTTCCCGAGCCGTATTCGTCAACACAATAAAGCATTTTATAAGCTCGAATGTTTCCCCCATGAACACACCTCCTTTTTCTCACAAACGACATTATAGCAAAAATCCTTCGGCCGTTATAGATTCAAACCATAATAAAAATGACTAGCATCCACTAGTCATTTCGTTCGGGCAATTTCGTGGTATTTTGCATCCCAGGCAGGATCGATTTTTCTAAGCGGCACCGGTCTGAAGTTGTCTTTCTTTACCAAAATATTGACCGTCGTCCCGGTTGCCGCAACCGAACCGTCTTCGTGCAAAATTTCATATCCATATGTAGTGCGCAATTTATCATGGTGTTCCACCCAAGTTCTGACTGTTGCGGTTTGTCCATAACGCATCGCTTTTTTATATTGAACGGACAGATCGATGACAGGAGAGACGTAGCCCATTTCCTCCAATTTGGCATAATCATAGCCTAGATCACGGATAAGTTGCGTCCTTCCGATTTCCATCCAAACTACGTAGTTTGCATGGTAGACAACGCCCATCTGATCCGTGTCGGCATAGCGCACTTCCACTTTCTTTTCGCTGACAAACATAAAATCACCTCTATATCAGTATACCTTATAGAAAACTCCCTGCAAATGGAAGCAGGAAAAATCTAAAAGGATATCTCATTATTTACCAANTATAGAGAAGGAGGTTTCGGGAAATAATGTACTATACCAAATAGCATGGGACAACATGTAAATGGAATGAGAGAACNTGATGAATTGGAAAATCATTTTTCGCTATATCTCAAGTCACTGGGTAATTAAATATTACATTAAAATAAAAAAACTGATGTGAATGAGGCTGCCATTCCATCAGTTTTTTCATTAGAAACCGATCAATTGTCCGATTGATTTGATATCATTCAAGATGTGTTCTTTATTGATGATGACATTTGCATACCAAAGTTCAATGATCTCCTTGGCTTTCTCCTCAACAGGCTTCTTTTTCCTGATTAATGAGACGATGGTATCAATGAATTTTGTCCTTTCTTCATAAAATTCCACCCGCTTATGAAAATCCCGGTTCACTTCAGTCTGGAACACTTTCCCGAGCCGAATGATTCCCAAATTGACGTGCTGTTCGGAATATAAGGTCGATCCTACATAGGCAAGCTTTTCATGGAAAGAAACCGGCCCTTCTTTAAAATAACCGGACATCAGCCGCTCCACTTCCGAAGCAACAGATTTCAGTTTACTGATTTGGCTATCCGTCAATTCTTTTGTTTGTTCGAAAACCGGCAGCATTGCCAGAGTATCTTCGAACAGTTCCTTCACTTTTTCAATCCGTTTCGCATCATAGGGTAATTTCAGCTGTTTTTGGATATTTTCAAACACAAATAACCGCTGAAGATAGCCCGTCAGCAACACAATGCCGTTATATGCTTTTTTGGCATCCATTGTCATCCGAATCCCACTTTCTCAAATCTTTTTCCTTGAACATAACATATTTCGATAGAAAACGAAATAGCCATTTCTCAGCATATTCTATTAAAAAGAGAAGGAGGTGCCATCAGGCGACACCTCTTTTTAATCCCATTCAATATTCGCGATGATTCCTTCTTCGTCGTGAAGATCCAGCACAATCCGTGCGGACATCGCATCCCGATGCAATTGTTCTTCGATATAAAGACGGATTGCGGTAATGAGATTTACCGTATTATAAGGCTCCATTTCCCCGTTGATGAAAGCTTCCGCGGCGAACCCTCTTGCATCATCATACAACAATTCCACTTCCACATCTTCCGGATGTACATGTTTAAATTTTGCGTGGAATAAACAAACGGCATCCACAATGTCCTGTTCAGATAATGTTATCTTCTCCAATGTTCCGTAACCTCTTTCTCATGTTTGCGTTTTAACATGAAATAAATTTTCATGATGAGATAAGCAATGAGCAAAATCGCCCCAAGATTAATCGCCAAACCTAACAGGTTACCAAGAAAACCTAAATCCCCAAGCAAACCGCCAAGCAATAGGCCGGCAAGTCCGCCGACAAGAAGACCTTTCATTAATCCTCCGGAAGAAAATCCTCCTTTTGGTGTGGAAGTTCCGGATTTGTTAGCCGTTGTGCCGGCTTTGTCCGTTTGATTTGTTGTCGCTTTGTTTACTCCATCTTTATTGGCGTCATCGTTCATCCGAGATTTGGAAGGGCTGTAATTTCCGCTGAATCCTTTTTTGCCGGACTTGTAAGATTTCGCTTCGACAGTAGTAATATCTCCGCTATCTAATATAAATGCACCCACATTGGAAAATACTAGTGCAAAAGCAAGCAGAACAGCTGAAAGTTTCTTCATAATAGTTGAATCCTCCTATTTTTGCATCACAGTTGTCATACAATACAAGTATAGCAAATCCTCAATGGTAAAAAAACTAAATACACCGACCGGTTTCAATGTTTTCATGGTGAATAGATGGTTATAATCTTTCTAATCCAACAATAGTGGTCATTTAGTATAAAAAATATGCCTTTTTATGCAAAGCATTGTATAAAAATTTATTGTATAATTATCTTCTGCGGGATATTATAAAATATATTCGTTGTTGTTTTAGGAGGAAGGAGTATTTATGAGCAAAATCAGAATTGGTATCGTCGGATACGGAAATTTGGGCAGGGGCGTTGAAGCTGCCGTTCAGCAAAACCCTGACACCGAATTGGTTGCGGTATTTACAAGAAGAGATCCAAAAACGGTCACAACAAAATCAAATGTAGAAGTGTTACATGTGGATGATGCACCATCCTATCAAGATAAAATCGATGTAATGATTTTATGTGGCGGTTCTGCAACAGATTTGCCGGAACAAGGTCCTCATTTTGCGCAATATTTTAATACTATCGACAGCTTTGACACGCATGCCCGCATCCCTGAATATTTCGAAGCAGTGAACGCGGCCAGTGAAAAAGCGGGCAAAGTTGCCATCATTTCTGTTGGATGGGATCCGGGATTATTCTCTTTAAACCGTCTTCTTGGCGAAGAGGTGTTGCCAGTAGGGAATACATATACCTTCTGGGGTAAAGGCGTAAGCCAAGGCCACTCTGATGCCATCCGCCGTATAAAAGGAGTAAAAAATGCGGTGCAATATACAATTCCGATTGAAGAGGCCGTAAACCGGGTTCGCCGTGGCGAAAATCCTGAACTTTCCACACGCGAAAAACATGCCCGTGAATGTTTCGTTGTGTTGGAAGAAGGAGCAGATCCGGCTAAAGTTGAACATGAAATCAAAACAATGCCAAACTACTTTGATGAATATGATACAACTGTGCACTTTATTTCCGAAGAAGAGTTAAAGAAAAACCACAGCGGCATGCCTCATGGCGGATTTGTCATCCGAAGCGGCGTAAGCGGATTGGGAGACAAACAAATTATGGAATTCAGCTTGAACCTTGAAAGCAATCCGATGTTTACTTCCAGCGTTCTTGTGGCCTATGCGCGGGCTGCCTATCGCTTAAATCAAAAAGGAGACAAAGGCGCCAAAACGGTATTTGATATCCCATTCGGTCTGCTTTCTCCAAAATCTCCGGAAGAATTAAGAAAAGATCTTTTATAATACTAAAGAAAAAACCTAAAAAATCATCCATCTCTTGATGGATGATTTTTTTCTCTCTCCTCCGCTCCCCTGCCGTTTTTAAATGTCTTCCCTTCCGATTCCTGAGTTCATAAAAAAAGCAGGTTGAACAAGTCAACCTGCTTTCAATTTCAGCGGAAAATTATTTTCCGGCTAATTTGTTTCTTAATACCATTTGTAGGATACCGCCATGACGGTAGTAGTCTACTTCCACTTCAGAATCGAAGCGGGCGATTGCTTGGAATTCTTTCACAGTTCCGTCTTCGGATTTCGCAGTAACTGTTAATAATTGACGAGGTTTTACATCGTCAGTGATATTAACGGAAATTTCTTCTTTACCAGTTAAGCCGAGAGAATCTGCGCTTTCGCCTTCCAAGAATTGTAGCGGCAATACGCCCATCATTACCAAGTTAGAACGGTGGATACGTTCGAAGCTTTGGGCGATAACTGTTTTGATTCCCAATAGGTAAGTACCTTTTGCTGCCCAGTCACGGCTGGATCCCATGCCGTAATCTTTGCCGGCAAGTACTACAAGGCCAGTGCCTTGTTCTTGGTATTTCATGCAAGCATCGTAAATGTACATTACTTCGCCAGTTGGCCAGTAAGTTGTGAATCCGCCTTCTGTACCAGGTGCGATTTGGTTGCGGATACGGATGTTTGCGAAAGTACCACGCATCATGACTTCATGGTTACCACGGCGGGAACCGTAAGAGTTGAAGTCACGGATTGCTACACCTTTAGAAATCAAATATTTACCTGCAGGAGTATCTTTACCGATTGCACCAGCTGGTGAAATGTGGTCAGTTGTTACAGAGTCGCCCAATTTTGCGATTACGCGCAAGCCTTTAAGTTCTTTGATTGGTTCAGGCTCTTTAGATAATCCTTGGAAGAATGGCGGATTTTGAATGTATGTTGAATTTTCATCAAATGTGTATAAAGACTCAGTTGATGTTTCAATTGCATTCCATTTTTCGTTTGCTGTGAATACTGTTTCGTATTCTTTTCTGAACAGTTCAGGCGTAACCACTTGATTTAGGATGCTGTATACTTCTTCAGAAGATGGCCATAAATCTTTGAAGTATACGTCGTTGCCGTCTTTGTCTTTTGCGATTGGATCGTTGAGAAGGTCGATATCCACTGTACCAGCTAACGCATATGTTACCACTAATGGTGGTGATGCTAGGTAGTTGGCTTTTACTAATGGATGGATACGGCCTTCGAAGTTACGGTTACCGGAAAGAACGGAAGTTACGAACAAATCTTTCGCTTTGATTGCTTCTTCGATTTCAGGAAGCAATGGACCGGAGTTACCGATACATGTTGTACAACCGTAACCTACAGTGTTGAAGCCGATTTGATCCAAGTAATCTTGCAAACCGGATTGTTTTAAGTAACCAGTAACAACTTTAGAACCTGGTGCTAAAGAAGTTTTTACCCAACGAGGCGGTTTAATTCCGCGTTCAACCGCTTTTTTCGCAACAAGACCTGCAGCGATCAATACATATGGGTTGGATGTGTTTGTACAAGATGTAATCGCAGCGATTGCAACTGCACCCGCAGGCATTTCCACTTCTTCGCCGTCAGCGAATTTGATTGTGGAAGTTTTGCTGAATTCATCTTCTGTTAAACCGAAGCCTTGTACGCCAGATGGTGCAACAACAGCTTCGCGATAGCGTTTTTTCATTTGAGATAATGGAATCAAGTCTTGAGGGCGTTTAGGACCGGAAAGGTTCGCTTCGATTTCGCTCAAGTTGATTTCCAACACATCAGTGTAAACCGGTTCGAAGTTTGGATCAAAGAACATATCGTTTTCTTTCAAGTATTTTTCGATTACTTGAACATGTTCTTCGTCACGGCCAGTTAAGCGCAAGTAGTTAAGTGTTTCATTGTCGATTGCGAAGTAACCGCAAGTAGCACCATATTCAGGAGCCATGTTGGAGATTGTCGCGCGGTCAGCAAGCGGCAATGTTGCAACACCTGGACCGAAGAACTCAACGAATTTACCAACTACACCTTTTTGGCGCAATACTTGAGTTACTTTCAATGCCAAGTCAGTGGCAGTAGCGCCGTCTGGAAGCTTACCAGTGAATTTCACACCGATAACTTCTGGGATTCTGAAGTATGATGGTTGTCCAAGCATTCCTGCTTCAGCTTCGATACCGCCAACACCCCAGCCAAGAACGCCAAGACCGTTGATCATTGTTGTATGGGAGTCAGTACCAACTACTGAATCTGGGAATGCTTCAAATGTACCGTCTTCATTTTCTTTAACATGGATTACAGGTGCCAAATACTCCAAGTTTACTTGGTGAACGATACCTGTAGCTGGAGGAACCGCACGGAAATTATCGAATGCAGTTTGTGCCCATTTTAAGAATTTATAACGTTCAGCATTGCGCTCGAACTCCAAATCCATGTTAACTTGTAATGCGTCAGGTGTACCATATTTGTCTACTTGTACAGAGTGGTCGATTACAAGGTCAACTGGAATTTCAGGGTTGATTTTAGCAGGATCTCCACCAAGTTCTTTCATTGCGGAACGCAAAGATGCCAAGTCCACAACTACTGGAACCCCAGTGAAGTCTTGTAGAACTACGCGGGATGGTTTGAAAGGAACTTCACCTTCTGGATCTGCACCTTCAGCCCATTTTGCAAGGTTGTTTACGTGTTCTTCTTTGATTACATAGTTGTCATATTGACGTAGAACAGATTCCAAAAGAACTTTGATGGAATAAGGAAGACGTGATACGTCAGCAATGCCTGCTTCTTTTAATGCCGCTAAACGGTAATAGTAGTAAGTTTTACCGTTCAGTTCAAAAGAAGCGCGACTGTTGTGTAAGTTGCTCTTTGTCATATGTAATCCCCCTATATTAGTTTTAAAGGCTATCGAGTTCTCTTCTCCATGACCAATAATAACTTACTTAAATTCATAAGTAAATTACATTAAAATTATGTTTTGTCATTAGAGATTTTTATTGAACCTGATGGCCAATTCAATTTTATTCCAAAAGATTCAACATTTCAATGAAATAATAAAAAATGCACCATTCATGAAATCCATGAATATTTTGGATAATTCCAATTATAGTTTATACTTACCTTCCAAAAAATTAAAGGGACTTTTTATGAATAATTATTCCTTTTTAAAAAATGAATGATTAAATAGATAATTCGCTGATTATTTTCCCTTTTTCATTTTTGACTTTTATATCAAAATGCTCCCGGGTTTCCAATTGTTTTAGCTCTACATACCAAATAGAATACTCATTTGCCTGATATAAATCCGTCGCAATTTTTGGCATATCATTAAGTTCCACAATTTCCGCGTTGGTTCCATTTATTTCTACCAGAATATTCCCCCTGCCCTTGATTGCCCCAAAAAGGATTTTTTCATCGGAGTAGGCTGCCGAAATTTCGTTTTCCTTTATTGCTTCCGGCCACTTTCCTTGGACAATTTCCCCCTCTTTCCAACCTTTCCAGGTTTTCTTGACCACAACAGTTCCGTAATATTTGCCGTCAGCCAAAAAGAAGTAACGATGTTCTTTCTTATTTATTGGACCGTCTATCCACACATAATCCCGATCTTTCGGCAGCGCTTCCGCCGGCGTATCATATCCGGCTCCGGAAAAATGGATTGAATATTGCTGGTATAAAAATCCGGCAATGATAAAAAGCAGAGCGATCGACAGTATTCTTGCAATCCGGTTATTCAAGGATGTCCTCTCCCTTTCAGACTTGAGAAGCTATAATATAAAATTTTCCTTTTACATAAAATGAAGCATATTCGGCTAAGAAACTGAAGCACTTTCCTCGTAAATACTTTGCGGCTTCCCCATGCCGATTCACTTGCCCTCCGATCCGTGTTGCACATCATTACATACCATTTTAGCGGAATCCTTAAATTTTTTGCTCAGTTTCAACAAAAAAGGATTAGAATTCCAATTTTTTAGTGAGAATAAGTGTACGGAAGCTTTTAGGAGGGGTTATAAGATGATTCGTTCAATCTATAACTTGATGTTCTCAAAATTCAAAACACTGAAAAGCACCTTAACGAAAACAGCCGATGGAGAAATCATTCAACTATTTCCGAAAAAATATAAGGAATCCGTTCAAATAGATAAAGATGTGACATTAGTAGGGGATCCAAGCGGCCAGACCGTAGTCGAAGGCATGCTGATCATTCCGAGAAACGTCCGTGTGATTTTCCGGCAGATCACCCTTTCCCCCAATGCCCAATTGTATATTGAAGGAGAAGCAATTTTTGAGCGCTGCATCATCAAAGGAAATACGGATGTATTGATTACCGTGAACGGCGGATATATCAAAGCTGTCGAAAGCGAATTTAAAAAAGCCGGAGAAGTGGGCATTGCATTATTGAACAACAGCAATGGAATATTTAAGGGCTGCAAGTTTCGGTTTAACGGGGACACACATCTGTTCATCAAGCAGTCAAAAGCCTACCTGGAATCATGTGAAGGCTCCAATGCATTAAAAAGTTTATGGATTACGGACGGATCTTTTGTACAAACAAAAAAATGCCATTTTCATCATCATATTGACACACAGATTTTGGCGGAAGGTGCAACGTATATCGACGACGGAAGCACTATAGAAAGCGGGGATGGCCTGGGAATTGCAGCCAAGGCCGATTCGGAAGTGACGTTGCATTCGACAATTCTCTATTCCAATGCTTCTGTACAATTGTTTATTGAAAACAGCAGAGTATCCGGAAAATATTGCACGATTCAAAATGGGAAAGAATGCGGCGTCATGTTGCATGAAAGCGAAGGATTTTTTGCCCACTGCGAAATTTCCAACCATCAATCAACGAATGTTCAAGCAAAGAAAAAATCAATTGCCCATTTTGAACGTTGCGAAATCCATTCCGGACATGAAAATGGCATTTTCATCGGCAAAGATTCAATTGTCAATTGCAGTGAAACGATTATTAAAAACCATTTATCCTTCCAAGTGGTTGTTTCGGAAAAATCCATTTGTTCCATGAAGGATTGTTTTATTGTGAGCGGACGCCATGTTGGAATACTTGTGGAAAAAAAATCGGAATGCATGCTCGTGGAATGCTATGTTCTTCAAAACAACAATTCCGCTTTCAACGTCGACCGGGCGATTTTGAAATTGTATCGCTGCGAAGTTTCTGATAACAACGGAAACGGTATTTTGGCGATCAACCATTCCCATGTGGAAGTGGATGGGTGCAACTTCCATCACAATCAAATGCCGCATATCGCCAGCAAAACAAAAGTGAAAATATATATCTGCAATACCGATTTCCATCGGGGAAAAAGCATATTTCTTATACAGCGTTGCAAGATGCATGCAGTAAACTCAAGGTTCCACGACAGCATGAATGTCCAAATCGAAATTACGGAACATTCCACCGCAAAATTTGAGCATTGCCAAATATATAATGGAAAATCGTATGGAGTAAAGGTTTTGAAAAATTCCAATTTCTTCTTCTACCATAGCCAAATTTTCAAGCATGATTTGGCGCAAATAGTCGTCAATGATAGTTCCGTGATTTTGAATAATTCCGAAATCTATCAAGGGAAAAGAAATGCGTTATTTATCCAAAACCATAGCGAAGTGTATATTCAGGAAAGCTTTATTTCCAAACATGCCCAGACACAAATTTGGATCGATAACGATTCTACTTTGGAGCTTCTGAGCGTACAGTTAACGGATGGGGAGCATTCGGATTTGCATGCCCAAAATCAATCAAGGATTTATGTGGAAAACAGCATGATCCGAAATGAAAAATGCCGCTATAATGTGCAAGCTCTTAATCATTCGAAAATCGAAATCGTCAAAACAATCGTCGAGAACAAATACGGGGACGTCTATTACAGCGAAAACAACAGTTCCATCAATAACTCCGATTATTGATGGGACTGTTGTTTTGTTCATGTAAATTGCATTTTTGTGAAAAATGTTCTAACTAAAGAAATTTTAGTTTGCGAAACTTGGAATCTGTGAGAAAATAGATAGTTGGAAAGGAAGAGATTCGAAAGCTATGACGACTCTAGAAAAAATTACGCCTCATTATGATCCGTGGGAAAGTTATTTGGATATTGAGAAATACGGCAAACTTGTATTATCGAATATTGAATTTACAACCACCTACTTGTGCAATATGCGCTGTGCCCATTGCGCAGTAGGATATACATTGCAAACAAAAGATCCGGATGCTTTGCCTCTTGATTTGTTGTTAAAGCGATTGGATGAAATTCCGACGCTCAGGTCTTTGAGCATCACCGGCGGAGAACCGATGCTGAGCAAAAAATCGGTTGAACGGTACGTCAAACCGATTTTGAAATATGCCCATGAACGGGGCATTCGCACGCAAATCAATTCAAACTTAACCCTTGATTTGGACCGTTATTTGGAAATCGCTCCATATGTCGATGTTCTCCATATCTCCCATAACTGGGGAACGGTTGATGAGTTCGTGGAAACCGGTTTTGCCATGATGGATCGGAAACCGACTTATGAACAGCGGGCCAAATTGTTAGAGCGTATGATTGAAAATGCCCGTGCGTTAAGCGACCATGGAGTCATGGTTTCTGCGGAAACGATGCTGAACAGAAAAACGGTGCCTTATATCGACCATATTCATCATCAAGTGGTACATGAAATGAAGTGCAAACGCCACGAAATACATCCTATGTATCCATCGGACTTCGCTTCCTCCTTGACTGATTCCAGCCTTTCATTGGATGAAATCAGGGAAACAATTCATCATCTGCTCGACATCCGTGATGAAAACACGTGGATGTTATTTGGTACCCTGCCTTTTTACCATTGCAGTCCTAAGGAAGAGGATCAAGCGCTGTTAAAACGATTGAAAGAAGCGAAAAATGTGACAGTGCGAAATGACCCGGACGGCCGTTCCCGTTTAAATATCAACATTTTTACCGGCGATGTGATTGTGACGGATTTTGGCGACATGCCGCCACTGGGAAATGTACAAACTGATTCCTTGACGGACATTTTTGAAAAATGGCTGGAAACGGATGTGGCAAAATCTTTGAATTGCCATTGTCCTGCAGTAAAATGTTTGGGACCAAATGTGCTCGTTAAAAATATGTATTATCCAACAAAGAAATTTGAAAGTGGTTCAGCAATTTAATAAGTGAGTAAGGGATGGAGTCAATGCCATCCCTTTTATTTTTTACCGTATACATAAAATCCTCTTTATAATGAAGCATCCAGCAGATTGGACAAAATCCCTTCTTAGAATCAAATCCGCTTTTAAAATTTGATGAATGGCCGATATAATAGATGAACATCCATCCAGGAAATATTATTTCCATCCTCTCAGCATTGTTTTAATCATGTTGGAAAACGACCGATTGACTTCCCTGCTTTCGTTTAATATCAACGTTTAATTTAGTTATTATAATTTTCTTTAATTTGGTAATTGCTTCAATCAATAATTGGACCAGTTTCTAATCATTTTTCGCAAAATTAGCCGGTTTATCATATTATTCTTCCTGCGGCGAAAGTATTTTTTTATCCGGAAAAGCAATAATAAGATAAAGTTTTTTCAGGATCATCCGATGAACCATTTAGTTGGAAATATTACAACAGATGCAATTCAAGGGAGTGCATCCAAATGAGAACATATCCATTCATTCTGTTTAGTTTATCCATTCTGTTTCTGTCAGGTTGTTCAACTTCCATGGAAAGCCAGGAAATTAGAATGACGGGTAAACAACAATTTAGCGCCTTGTCTACTTCTACCGAAAAGCCTTCGGAAGTATTGACGGTTCAAACCGTAGAGTTTTCCAGCGGACAAGGCGTACCGAACCTGGGTGTTGCATTGTTCGATGTGGAAACCCAACAAGAAATTGAGCGGGGAATCGCCGATAAAAACGGAATGGCCTATTTTGAACAAGTCTCACCTCAGGGATTGTATGATATTGTCATTTACCGCATCACAAAACAAGGGGAATGGATGGAACAATCCCGGGAAAGCATAGTATTTAATCCGGAGCATCCAACGGTACGTATTGAAACGTTCAATGCTTCCCCGAAAGATTATTTAAAAGTGCCGGTAGTCCTTCAAAACCCTGAATTGCCAAATGGTTGTGAAATCACTTCATTAACTGCCATCTTGAATTATTATGGAATCAAGATGGATAAATTAAACTTGAATGAATATTTGCCGAAGTCCAAAGTGTATTTAAAAAATGGTGTGTTGTACGGTCCCGACCCTAATCAGGCCTATGCAGGCGATCCGAAAGATCACGATGATGGCTATTACGTTTTTGCACCACCGCTCGTTGATGCGGCCAATAAAATTTTAACCGAGAAGAATGTCGGATTTCGGGCTCTGGATATCACAAACGCCACGAAAGAAGAAATCATTGATTATGTGCATTCCGGAGTGCCTGTTTTAACATGGGTGACCATTGATTGGAAAAAACCGAAGAAATTCGCTTCTTGGGTAATCGAGGGAACCAATAGAAAACATGTTGTATACAAAAACTTGCATGTGGTGGTTTTGATCGGCCATCAAAAAGGAAAAGTGACGATCATGAATCCTTTAAAAGGCATCGAAAAGGTGGATGAAAAAACATTTTTCCTCCGCTATGAACAATTAGGATCCCACGCTATGGTGGTTTTGTAACCATGGACTTTCCGTATGAAACTAAAAAAGCGGCTCTTTTTATAGAGACCGCTTTTTTATTCTGAAACCAAACGGCGATAACTAAGACGCCCTTTGAACCCATTATTTAAATACAATCCGTTTTTCCTCATATGCTTTGATTTTATCTTCATATTTGAACGTTAAGGCGATTTCGTCCCAACCGTTCAACAACATTTCCTTATAATATGGGTCGATGTTGAAATGATAAACGGCACCATCTTCCCCTGTTACTGTCTGCTCTGTCAAGTTTACTTCCACTGTGTATGGTTTTTGCAGTCCTTTTGCTAAAATTTCATCCACTTCTTCTTCTTTTAATTTCACAGGTAAAATCCCGTTTTTAAAACAGTTATTATGGAAGATATCCGCAAAGCTTGGAGCAATGATTACACGGAAGCCGTAATCCAAAATAGCCCAAGGCGCGTGCTCGCGGGATGAACCGCAACCGAAGTTGTCCTGTGCCACAAGAATTTGTGAACCTTTATATTCAGGTTTGTTTAATACGAAATCCGGATTCTCGTTTCCATTTTCGTCGTAACGCCAATGGTAGAACAAATATTTGCCGAATCCTGTGCGTTCAATTCGTTTCAAAAATTCTTTTGAAATGATTTGGTCTGTATCCACATTTTTGCGATCTAATGGTGTGATGACACTTTTGACGATATTAATTGGCTCCATTTATACCCGCCCTTTCATTAAGCTTGTTGTTCTTGTTTCAAATAGTTGCGGACATCGACGAAGCGTCCTTCAATTGCTGCCGCTGCGGCCATTGCCGGGCTTACGAGGTGTGTGCGAGCTCCAGCTCCTTGACGTCCTTCAAAGTTCCGGTTGGAAGTGGATGCACAACGTTCGCCTGATGGAATGATGTCCTCGTTCATGCCAAGGCAGGCAGAGCATCCGGAGTTGCGCCATTCGAAACCGGCTTCGATAAAGATTTTATCCAATCCTTCTTCTTCAGCGGCTTTTTTCACCGAGTAGGATCCAGGAACAACAATTGCACGCACGCCCGGTGCCACTTTTCTGCCTTTTACGATTTGGGCTGCTGTACGAAGATCGGATAAACGGGAGTTTGTACAAGATCCGATGAACACATGCTGGATTTCAATGGAAGTGATTGGCTGACCTTCTTCCAATCCCATGTATTCAAGTGCTTTTCTTAATGCCTGCTTATCAGTTTCGGATTCATAGTCGTCAACAGTCGGCACTCTTCCGGAAATTCCTGTACCCATGGATGGGTTTGTTCCCCAAGTTACATATGGCTCAATTTCACTTGCGTCGATTTCAAGCACTTTGTCATATGTGCATCCCGGATCAGATGCAAGGCTTAACCAATATTCAGCCGCTTTATCAAATTCTTCTTTCGGAGCAAATCGGCGGCCACGCAAGAATTCAACCGTTTTTTCGTCCGGAGAAATCAGGCCGGCTTTAGCCCCCGCTTCGATGGACATGTTGCAGATTGTCATCCGTTCTTCCATGGACAAATTGCGGATCGCTTCACCGGTATATTCAATAATATATCCAGTGCCTAAACCTACTCCCCACTTGGCAATGATTGCCAAGATGATGTCTTTTGCCGTTACGCCAAAGCCGAGTTTGCCGTTGACGCGGATTTCCATTGTTTTCGGTTTGTTTTGCCATAATGTTTGAGTTGAAAGAACGTGTTCCACTTCGGAAGTACCGATTCCGAAAGCCAATGCTCCAAACGCGCCGTGTGTGGACGTATGGGAGTCACCGCAAACGATCGTTTTTCCTGGCTGTGTCAAACCTAATTCAGGTCCGATGACATGGACAATTCCTTGGTCCGGATGACCGATGCCTGCAAGTTGAATGCCGAACTCAGCACAGTTTTTCTCCAATGTGCTCATTTGTTTTTTCGCAATCGGGTCATTCACCGTATAAATATCTTTTGTCGGTACGTTATGGTCCATCGTTGCAAAGCAAAGATCCGGACGGCGAACCTTTCTTCCGGCAAGTCTTAATCCTTCAAAGGCTTGTGGAGACGTTACTTCGTGAATTAGATGAAGATCGATATATAATAGATCCGGTTTTCCTTCTTCCCGATGAACTACGTGTGATTCCCAGATTTTTTCAATAATATTTTTTGCCATCTTTACCACCAACCTTTAAATATATGATTCCATGATGCTGTCTGAAACGAAACTTGTATCGATTTCAGCGATGACTTTGTCAGTCCATTCATCTGTCGTTAAAGCTTTTTCTTTATCTGTTGCAAGATCTCTTGTAAAGTATCCGTCTTCAAATACGGCATTGACTGCGCGTTCGATTTCCGCCGCTTCTTCTTTCATGCCGAAGGAGTATTGAAGCATCATCGCGACGGAAAGGATTGTTGCTGCCGGGTTCGCAATGCCCAATCCCGCGATCTCAGGAGCAGATCCATGTACCGGTTCATATAGACCGAATGAATCTCCACGGATGGATGCGGATGGCAATACGCCTAATGAACCTGTGATGACGGATGCTTCATCGCTCAAAATATCTCCGAACATGTTATCTGTCACAATGACATCATAATGGCTTGGATTTGTGATGAGCTTCATTGCGACTGAATCCACTAAATTATGCTCCACTTCCACTTCCGGATATTGCGCTTTTTTCTCATCCACGATTTCACGCCACAGACGTGAAGTTTCAAGCACGTTCGCTTTATCTACAGAGCAAAGTTTGCCTCTTCTCAATTTGGCAAGTTCGAAAGCATTGTCTACAATCCGTTCAATTTCTTTGCGGCTATAGATGCATAAATCGCTTGCGCCGTCTTCCGTGCGTTTCTTCTCCCCGAAGTAGATGCCGCCTGTCAACTCACGTACAATCAACAGATCCACATTATCTGCCACTTCTTTTTTCAAAGGAGAAGATTCTAATAAACTTGGAAAGGATTTTACAGGCCGCAGATTTGCAAATAAATCAAACGTTTTGCGGATTTGCAATAATCCTTTTTCAGGTCTCAATTCAGGCGGATTATGGTCCCATTTTGGCCCGCCTACAGCTCCCAATAAAATCGCGTCGCTTTGTTTACAAATTTCAATCGTTTCTTCCGGAAGGGGCGTATTAAATTGATCGATGGCAGCTCCTCCGATTGCTGCATATGCTATTTCAAAGTCGTGTTTAAATCGTTTGCCGACAGCTTTCAACACCCGAATCGCGGCTGCTACAACTTCAGGACCGATACCGTCACCAGGAAGTACCGCTATTTTCTTTTCCATTTGAAAAACACCTTTCTATTGAAGATTTTAATATAAAAGGAACCTTCCGAATGTTTAACAAACGCCATCAAACATTTGCATATTTGATGGCGTAACTGAATCGATCAACAACAATTAAATTTGTGCAATATGTTTTTTTACGAACTTTTCGTGGAATAGATATCTGTTAATCGCATCGACAAATGCTTTGGCCGTGGCTTCAAGTACGTCTTGCGAAGAATCACGTCCAGTCGTCGTCACGTCATTATAGCGAATTTTTACTACTGCATCCGCCAAAGCATCTCTGCCTTTGCTTACGGATGTCACTTGGAAATCCAGAACATTGACCTTGGAATCGACTAATTGTTCAAGGGTATTGAAAATGGCTTCAACTGAACCGGCGCCAGTCGCTGCGAGAGCTTTTGTTTCTCCCTCCGGTGTCGTAACAGAAGCGGTAGCAGTCGGAATATTGTCTGTACCATATGAAACTTGAACACTATTTAATTCAAATTTTGGAATGTTTTCAATAGATACAGACTGTTCCGTTAATAATGTAATTAGATCTTCTTCTGTAATTTCTTTTTTGCGATCGGCAAGCTTTTTAAATTCTTCGAAGGCTTTATTCAATTTTTCATCTGACAATTCAAATCCTAATTTTTGTGCACGATCGCGGAATGCGGCACGGCCGGAGTGTTTACCGAGCACAAGCGGCACTTCTCCTTCTCCCACCAGCTCAGGAGAAATAATTTCGTACGTTTGTTTATTTTTCAACACTCCGTCTTGGTGGATTCCGGATTCATGGGCAAAGGCGTTTTTGCCGACAACCGCTTTATTTGGCGGTACTAAGAATCCAGTCAAGCGGCTTACAAGTTGTGATGTTCTCTTGATTTCTTTTAGATTGATTCCAGTTTCGGCCTGGTAAAAATCTTTTCGGATGTGAAGGGCAACAGCAATTTCTTCTAATGAAGCATTCCCTGCCCGTTCACCAATTCCGTTGATGGTACATTCGATTTGGTCCGCACCGTTCTCGATTGCAGCCAATGAATTGGCCACGGCCATTCCTAAATCATCGTGGCAGTGAGCGGAGAATTTCACTTTCTCTGCTCCGCGGACATTTTCTTTTAAATATCTGAACAGATCTCCATATTCTTGCGGTGTTGCATAACCCACTGTATCCGGAACGTTGATTGTCGTTGCTCCGGCTTCAATTACTTTTTCGATAATCCGAACCAAGAATTCGCGATCGGAACGGAATCCGTCCTCAGCAGACCATTCAACAAGAGGGAAGAATTTTTTTGCATATTTAACCGCTTCAACCGCTTGCTCGACGACCTGATCAGGCGTCTTTTTCAATTTGTATTCCATATGAATCGGGCTTGTCGCCAGGAATACATGGACATGCGGCTGTTCGGCCACTTTCAATGCTTCCCATGCGCGGTCGATGTCGTTTTTTACGCAGCGCGCAAGACCTGTAACAATGGAATTTTTTACAGTTCCTGCAATCTTATTTACCGCATCAAAGTCGCCGGGGCTGGAAGCAGGGAATCCTGCTTCTATAATCGTTACCCCCAGACGTTCAAGTTGTTTTGCAATCTCAATCTTTTCTGCAGTATTTAGATTAATGCCTGGCGACTGTTCACCATCACGTAGAGTCGTATCAAAAATATCAATCTTACGCACTATTTAATCACAACCTTCCGATTTCCTTCATTGATGAAAGGCATCATTTTACGCAATTCCGCACCCACTTTTTCGATTTGATGCTCTTGTTCGCGTTTTTTGTATTCATTGAAGCGTGGACGTCCATTCGCGTTTTCTTCAAGCCATTCTTTTGCAAATTTACCGTTTTGGATATCTTCAAGCACTTTTTTCATGTTGGCTTTCACTTCATCAGTGATTACACGCGGACCGGATACATAATCTCCCCATTCGGCAGTATCTGAAATGGAGTAGCGCATGTTGGAGAATCCGCCTTCGTAGATTAGGTCCACGATCAATTTCATTTCATGCAAGCATTCGAAATATGCGCTTTCAGGCTGATATCCTGCTTCTACCAATGTTTCAAAACCGGCTTTGATTAGATGAGTAAGTCCACCGCAAAGTACTGCCTGTTCACCGAATAAGTCAGTTTCAGTTTCTTCTTTGAATGTTGTTTCAAGAACCCCTGCACGGGCAGAACCGATTCCTTTAGCCCAAGCAAGCGCAAGATCTTTTGCTTTGCCAGTCGCGTCTTGATAAACGCCGATTAATGCCGGTACCCCTGCACCTTCTACATATGTGCGGCGAACCAAATGGCCAGGACCTTTAGGCGCTACCAATATTACGTCTACATCTTCCGGCGGTACGATCTGTTTATAATGAATGTTGAATCCGTGAGCGAATACCAATGCATTGCCTGGTTCCAAGTTTGGTGCGATTTCCGCTTCATACACCGCTTTTTGTACTTCGTCGGGAAGCAGAATCATGATGACATCCGCTTCTTTGGATGCTTCAGCTACAGATTTCACATCTAGTCCATCTTGTTTTGCTTGCTCTGCTGATTTACCTGGGCGGATACCTACACGTACATCAAAACCGGATTCTTTAAGGTTTTGAGCGTGGGCATGCCCTTGTGAACCATATCCAATAACTGCGATTTTTTTCTCTTTTAATACTGTTTCATTGATTTCGTTATGATAATACATTTTTGTCATCTTTCGTTTCCCCCTAAATTTTTTATCTTTTCATATAATTTATATAATTTCAATGACAAAGACAGTTCAGAAAACTATCTTTGCATTGAATGTACCAACCATTTATTTTTCGAACAACCATTATTTCAATAATGAAAGCGGCGCGCTTTCATAGAAACTTTGTTGCACTTCGCGAACCGTTGCTGTCACACCTGTCCGCGTCAATTCTTTAATGCCGTATGGACGCACCAGTTCGATGAATGCATCGATTTTATCCGGATGTCCGACTACCTGATATGTGACAACGTTTTTTGAGGTGTCCACTATCTGCGGTCTAAACGGTTCAACAATGGCATTCATCTCCAATCTCAAGTTAGGCGGAGATACCACTTTCACCAGAGCGAGTTCGCGAAGAACAATGGATTTATCCGTAATATCATTCACTTTTAATACATCGATTTGTTTCGACAATTGCTTAATTAACTGTTCCAGTTTTACATCATCTTCAATATTTACCACCAGGGTCATTTTGGAGATATTTGGTTGTTCTGTGTGCCCAACCGTAATGGATTCAATATTGAATTGTCTTTTCATTAATAATCCCGTAACCCGGTTCAATACTCCGCTTTGATTGATGACTGTTACCGTAATTACTCGTTTCAAAACTTTTTCACCCCTACCATTTCGAAAAGTGCCTTACCAGCAGGAACCATTGGATATACATTTTCTAACTGTTTTACTCGGCAATCCACCAGTACCGGTTCATCGGAATTGATCGCTTCCGTCAAGATTTTTTCGGCTTCATCGATTGTTTGGATGCGATATCCTTTGATGCCGTAAGATTCTGCAAGTTTGACGAAATCCGGCTGAACCGGCATTAAGCTTTGTGAGTATCGGCCGTCATAGAATAATTCTTGCCATTGACGCACCATGCCGAGCGCTGCATTGTTGATGATGATGACTTTTACTGGTAGGTTGAATTCTTTTAATAATGCAAGCTCTTGCAATGTCATTTGGAATCCTGCATCGCCTAAAATGGAGATGACTTTTTTATCAGGTTTGGCAAATTGCGCCCCGATTGCAGCAGGCAAACCGAATCCCATCGTTCCAAGGCCGCCGGATGTAACCCATTGGTGGCTGTGGTTTTGAAGATAATATTGGGCAGCCCACATTTGATGTTGGCCCACGTCAGTAGTAACAATTGCATCGCCGTTTGTAATTTTGTGGATCAATTCGATAATTTGCTGCGGCAATACTTCTTTGTCATCCGCTTCATACCAGAACGGATACTCTTCTCTAACTTTGTTCAGATAGTCGATCCATTCAGCCGTATCCGGAGCTTTGAAATCATTTTTCAACAAGGCTTTCAACGCTTCTTTTGCATCTGCAACGATCGGGATGTCCGTACGGATATTTTTGCCGATTTCCGCAGGATCGATATCGATATGGATGATTTTTGCTTCCGGTGCAAAACGGGAAGTATCGCCAGTCAAACGGTCATCGAAACGGGAGCCGATGTTGATAATCAAATCGGATTTTGTAATGGCGTCGTTTGCGACCACCGCTCCATGCATGCCGGCCATTCCGTAGTTCAATTCGTGTGTGCCGGGAATGCTTCCTAAACCAAGCAACGTTGTTACGACCGGAAGTCTGTATTTTTCTACAAATTCAACAAGTTCATCGCATGCATCCGCAAATAATACCCCTGCTCCTACAAGCACAACCGGTTTCTTCGCTTCGCTGATTGCCTGGATAGCTTTCTGAATTTGCAGATAATTCGGCTTGTAATTTGGTTGATAACCTGGCAAATATACTTCGTCCGGAACATTTGCTTTCGTTTCATCAAAGATAGCCGTTGAAATGTTTTTAGGCAAATCGATCAATACCGGGCCTTTTCTTCCGGTGTTGGCGATATGGAATGCTTCCTTTACAATCCGTGGAATGTCATTTACATCTTGGACTTGATAATTGTGTTTTGTGATAGGAGTTGTAATCCCGATAATATCCGCTTCCTGGAATGCATCAGAACCGATAACATTCGTTGCAACCTGGCCTGTAAAAATCACCAACGGAATCGAATCGATCATTGCATCAGTAATACCTGTTACTAAGTTTGTCGCTCCAGGACCGCTTGTCGCAATGACAACCCCCGGTTTATTTGAAACACGCGCATAACCTTCTGCAGCGTGGATAGCTCCTTGTTCATGACGAGTCAAAATGTGGCGGATCGGATTTTTATACATCGCGTCATAGACATGAAGTACAGCACCGCCCGGATAACCGAAGACAATATCAACACCTTGATCGTGCAATGCTTGTATCAATATTTCAGCGCCATTTTTCGGTCTTTTTTCAACTTCTTGCATCCCTGATGGTGAGGCATCGATTTTTGCGTTTGTCGACGCATTAGCAGTCATTTCGTATACATCCTCCTTCTAAAATCTCTAAAATAAAAAAGCCTTTTTCTCCACCGCAAAAGAAGACCTTTTGCGAAGGGATGAAAAAGACTTTTCATGGTACCACCCTTTTTCGTAGCAAAAAACGCTACCTCTGCGAATAGCTGTACACATTCCACCCACGGCAACATAGATGGAATAGCTATTCATTGGTAACGGTGCACACGAAAATAGTGCCCGGAGCTATCTAAAGGCTTGACGCGTTCAATAGCTCACTCCGAGGGGATGTCGGATATAGTTGTATCATCGGTTTCCACCAATCCCGACTCTCTGGCAGATACAATGCTCTATATCCTTTTACCTCATCATTGAGTTAAGCTTTTTATTTTTGATTTTTATTATAATATTTTAAAGTTCAAAATTCATCACAATTTTATGAAAATTATATTTTCATAATACCGCCTTTTGAAGCGTTTGTCACGAGTTTTGAATATCTTGCCAACCATCCGGTTTTAATTTTTGGTTCGAATGATTTAAGTTTTTTGCGGCGTTCTTCCAATTCTTCATCGGAAACTTTTAAAGTGATCGTCCGATTTGGTAAATCGATTTCAATTATATCACCATTTTCGACTAATGCAATAGGTCCGCCCTCAGCAGCTTCAGGAGAAATATGTCCAATCGAAATTCCCCTTGATGCGCCGCTGAAACGGCCATCAGTAATAAGTGCTACCTTGGCCCCAAGACCGCGTCCTACGATGGCGGATGTCGGCGCAAGCATTTCAGGCATTCCTGGACCGCCTTTTGGACCTTCATAGCGGATGACCACAACATGGCCTTCCCTTACCTCGCCTGCGTCAATGGCGGCAAGACATTCATCTTGGGAATCGAATACAATCGCTTCCCCAGTAAATGTTTTAATGGAAGGATCAACAGCACCCACTTTAATAACAGATCCTTCAGGCGCGAGATTGCCAAACAGGATGGATAATCCGCCGACAGGGCTATATGGATTGTCTTTTGTGCGGATGACATCTGTATTTGTAATTTCGTGACCTTTGACAAGTTCTCCGATCGTTTTGCCAGTCACTGTGATACGATCAGGATGAATGCAGCCCGGAATTTTTGCCAACTCATTAATGATGGCACTCACGCCGCCCGCTTTATGGACATCATCAATCGAGATATCGGAAGCTGGCATGATTTTCGCGATATACGGCACCCGTTCTGCGACTTTATTAATATCCTCCAAATCGTAATCGATTCCCGCTTCATGGGCGATGGCCAACGTATGCAATACGGTATTCGTTGAACCTCCCATCGCCATATCCAAAGCAAAGGCATCGTCAATCGCTTCTTTTGTAATGATGTCGCGAGGACGAATATCTTCTTTGATCATGCGAATCAAGTGTTTTGCAGCTTCACGGATCAATTCTTTTCTTTTTTCGCTGGTAGCGACGATTGTCCCGTTTCCAGGAAGCGCAATGCCCAGCATTTCCATTAAGCAGTTCATTGAGTTAGCCGTAAACATTCCGGAACAAGATCCGCATGTAGGGCATGCATGCATTTCAATATCTTTAAATTCTTCTTCAGTTATTTGGCCTGTTTTATATGCGCCAATACCTTCGAATACTGAAGTCAGAGATAATTGTCTTCCTGTAGAACTTCTTCCGGCTTCCATCGGTCCGCCGGAAACAAAGATGGAAGGAACGTTTGTGCGAACAGCAGCCATCAACATTCCAGGTGTAATTTTGTCACAGTTTGGAATGAAGAATACGCCATCAAACCAGTGAGCATTAATCACGGTTTCGGCGGAATCTGCGATCAATTCGCGGCTTGGCAAAGAATACCTCATCCCGATGTGACCCATGGCGATTCCGTCATCAACACCGATCGTGTTGAATTCAAATGGAATACCGCCTGCTTCACGAATCGCTTCTTTTACCTCTTCAGCAAATTCTCGCAAATGAACGTGACCTGGAATAATATCGATATAAGAGTTGCAGACACCGATAAAAGGTTTATCCAAGTCCGTTGGTTTTACCTTTCCCGTAGCATAAAGCAAGCTACGGTGAGGAGCACGGTCAACTCCTACTTTGATCATATCACTTCTCATACTTCAAACGCCCCTCGCAATTACTGATATTTCCGATATTTAAACTTATTTTAGGTTTATTGAAAATTTTCCGACAATGTTTAATAGTAAATTTTCATTTAACATTTCTTAAAAAGTGTCGGTGAAATTGTTGTCATAATAGTACAAAATTGCACATTCCGTCAACAGTATTTTAAAAATTTTTTATAAAATTTTAAATTTTTAAATTAAGCTGAAAACGCTTTCTTTCTATATTAATCAGGTACTTTCCACGAATTTTTTATTTTTTTCTATTTTTCATCATAATAAAAATTTTCTATCAGTATATTGGTTATTTCTGGTTATAATGGATGGATATGAAAACGATTGGGCGACCTAAATTTTTGTGTATAGAAACGAAAAAAAATCTAACCCTTTAAATTGGGTTAGATTTTTTGATCAGCCGATCGGCACAATTGTAAAATCGATGGCCAAATTGAATAATACAATTGTGTGAATTAAAGCAAATATAATCCCTTGACGATTCAATTTTTCCACAACATTAGTATTCATATTTGATCCACCCCATCCCCGTAAATTTGTCTTCTTTGTGAACATTATATGACATTTTTCATCATTTTGCAAAATATTTTGAAAAATCTTTTTATTTTTTTTAACGAACCGTTTTATCTGCATATCTTCAACGCATTTGAAACACACTAACACAACAACAGATGTTTATGCAAAGGAGTGGAATCATCATGAATTTCATTTGGTATTTAGTCATTGGCGGAGTGATTGGATGGCTTGCGGGTGTCATTGTGGGAAAAGATATTCCCGGAGGCATCATTGGCAATATCGTCGCAGGAATTATCGGTTCCTGGATCGGCAGCGCCCTATTGGGCAACTGGGGTTGGGAAATCTCGAATTTTTATGTATTCCCGGCACTAATCGGAGCAGTTATTTTAGTGTTTGTCGTAAGTTTAATCATGAAAGGGTTTAGAAAAGCAACCGACTAAAATATCCATGCAAAAAATGATCATCCTTAAAATGGATGATCATTTTGCATTTTAAATCACCTATCCGCTTTTCAATGACGCCATTTTATTCAAACCACGCCAGGACTTCTTTTTCCAAAAGAGGGCTGATCCGTTCATATTGTTTATAATAATATAGGACTTTATTGACGTATTCTTTGCTGTGATTATATTGAAAAACCGCTTTCTCAATGTTCCCTTCCTTCGCTCCGGATCTGGAAAGGAAATTTGCAGCACTGAAAATGGCATCTTCGAGGTCGAAGGGATCCGCCTTGCCGTCTCCGTTTGCATCTACACCATAGCCTCCATATTTTTCAATCACTTTTGGATCGGTTTTTTCGGATTCCGGAATATTCCCCTTCCCTAATCCGTTGCAGGATGGATGATTCCAGCCGACAAATGTACATGGCATGAATTGCATGTGCCCTTCCGCCCCCACTGGTGATATCAACGTGTCCGTCGTTGAAAATTTCGTCTCCACTCTATGGTGGGCGGCAAGCAAAGTCCACGGCACATCGTACTTCTTCCCTGCCGCTATGTATATCGGAATATATTCCGCAGGTATTTTTATATCAAATCCCTCTTGAATTTTTTCGATTTCTGATATTTCTTTATGATAGAACCACGATTTCAAAAAAGCGGAATAAATCATCACTGATGCCGGAATGAGCAAAATAATCAGCAATAATTTCATTCCCGGGGTCATCATAAGTTTTTTCGTTTTTTTCTTTTTTGCCATAATATCCCCCTGAGCAAATACTTTAAGAAGTTTCCCAATGAATGATTATATCGAAAAATCACCATTACTAAAATTACAAAAAAGTGTATAAAACTGGTCATTTTTTTATTAATTCTATTAAAAAAATAAGAAATATTTTATTAATTCTTGAAACTATTGTTTTTAAATTTAAACCTATGTTAAATTGATAAATAACTGATTCAATAAAGTATTTGCGAGGAAAGAGTGACAGTCATGACAAAAAATTGGATCGAAACCAAATTGGTACAATTAGGAAACCAAAGCGATAGCAGAACAGGTGCTGTAAATCCCCCGATTTATATGTCCACTGCATACAGACATACCGGCATCGGGGAGTCTACAGGATATGATTATATTCGGACAAAAAATCCAACTCGCGAAATTCTCGAAAAAGGCATTGCCGAGCTGGAGGGCGGCGATGCAGGATTTGCCTGCAGTTCAGGAATGGCGGCGATTCAATTAGTGCTTTCCATTTTCAAACCCGGCGACGAAATTTTATTGCCGGAAGATGTTTATGGAGGCACTTACCGTCTGCTGAAAACTTTTAATGAAATGTATCAGATCCGGCCTGTCTATTTCTCGAAGGCGGAAGAAGTGGAAGGGTTAATCAACGGACGAACAAAAGCCATTTTCCTGGAAACACCGTCAAATCCATTGATGATTGAATTTGATCTGGATTATTTCAATGACATTTGCAAAAAACACAACCTCCTATTCATTGTGGATAATACCTTCTACACCCCTTATTTCCAACGTCCGATGGAGCATGGAGCGGATATCGTCGTCCATAGCGCAACAAAATATATCGCCGGCCACAACGATACATTGGCAGGCCTTGTCGTTGCAAAAGGGCAAGAATTATGCGAAAAATTTGCATTCAATCAAAACAGTATGGGCCTCGTTTTATCGCCTTTCGACAGCTGGCTTGTCATTCGCGGATTAAAAACTTTGCATGTGAGAATGAAACAACATGATGAAAATGCCAAAAGAATAGCCGCCTATTTAAAAGAAGAGCCGTTGGTTACCGATGTTCTTTATACAGGAAAAGGCGGAATGCTTTCCTTTAGATTGAAGAAGCCGGAATTGGTCAACCCATTCTTAAAGAACATGAAGCTGATCACTTTTGCCGAAAGTTTGGGAGGACCCGAAAGCTTTATTACATATCCTGCTACCCAAACGCACGCAGACATCCCGTATGAAGAACGGATTGCCCGCGGCGTAGATGATTGTCTGTTGAGATTTTCCGTAGGATTGGAAAATGCGGAAGATTTGATTGCCGATTTAAAACAGGTCTTCGAACAGTTAAGAGATTTATAATAAAAAATGCTTGGGAAATCCCAAGCATTTTTTATTTATTTTTTTTCATGTTTTTAATCAACGTTTCTACATCGATCGCAATTTCATCATATGGCACGGCATTGCCGGAATTTTTTTCTTCGGAATATCCCGTATAATATTTTACGGCCACACCGTTTTCATCAACCAAATAAAATGTGGAGCTGTGAACTACTTGATCATCATTTTCAGGTTTTTTGACAAGAGCTTTAAAGGATTGCAATGCGAATTGTTCGATGAATTTTTGATCATACCCTGTAAGCAGATGCCATTTTGATTCATCAGGTACATCAAAGTAGTCCAAATATTTTGCCAAAGCTTCCGGCGTATCTCTTTCCGGATCCACCGAGAATCCGACGATCTTGTAATCTTCCACGCCTCTTTCTTTCAATTTTTCTTGCACGATGGACATATTCAATGTCATCGGTTGACAAATCGTATTACAATTCGTAAAGATAAACATAGCAATCCAAGGTTGACCTTTTAAATCGTCTAATGTGACTTTTTCTCCACGATGATCGATCATTTCGAAATCCTGTATTTTATACTCGATTGTCGGTTTAAAATCATAATTGCTGCAAGAAGATAAAAGAACTCCGACAATCAACAGCATGGTAAAGATGATGAAACGTCTTTTCTTCATTCTGCCTCAACTCCCTTGGAATACTATGTTTATCATAAATGAAAGTAGTATTGAAGTAAAACCTTTTACTCATGAAAGGTTCGTTACAAAAATGTGAAAAATTTTTCACTTTTTCCATCGTTAAAATATTTTTTCCCTGCCCGCATTTTTCAGAGACACGAGCGCTGAATATATGGCTTCAAGCTTCGTTTCGATCCGGTGCAATAAATAAAAAGAAATTATGACCGGAAAACCAATCTCCTGAATAAGGGTGATCCATTGTTCCATTATGACCGCCACTCCTTTGGCATTCCATGAAGAATCAGAAAATCGGCAAAATCCGATAAGGGATTTTGCCGAACGCAAACCTTAAATTACATTCGTAATGGTTTTATCGATTAAACGCGCTTGTTTAATGGCTACGAGAGCTGAACCATCTACATGGAATACATCTTGATTTATAATGTTTTGCATTGCATTTAAAATTTCTGTTGGCGTTAAACCGGGTTTTGGATCGTTCAATGAAAGGGTAAATATCTTGCCGTTCGCAGCTTCAAATTTCATTTCCAGCACTTGAGACATCTCCTATTCCCTCCCGAATGATTACAGTTCGATTTTTTCAGTTCGAGAAATGGAAGCCTGTACTAAAGGATGTTTGGAAAGCTGAATGAAAGCTTGTACAACTCCTGCCAACCGGTCGGCCGTAACGTTGGAGCGTACATTCTTATAAGTTTTGGATGTGAAAATGGAGTCCCCGAATTCATCAATCCCTGTTTCAAAAACCACCTTTAATGCTCCTTGTTCAAACGTTAAGTTCGCCATTCTCTCACCCCCTTTTCACTAACTTAAATATCAATTTCTTAAAAAAATGGAGACAACCTTAATGAAAAATTTTTCTGCCTTGATATAATGGGTTAGAGAAGTGAAAGAGGTGAACAAGTTGGAAGACTGGATTATGTGGCTGATTGTTGCCTGGAGCTTTATCATGGTGATTTTGATGGGCATCGGCGGATTTTTCATGTTCCGGAAGTTTTTAAAATCATTGCCAAAAAAAGATGGGAAATCGGATTTGGATTGGCAAGATTACTATATTAATAAGACTTTGCATTTGTGGAATGATGAGGCAAAACAGCTCTTGAATGAACTTGTGAGCCCGGTACCGGAACTTTTCAGACAGCAGGCGAAAGAATCCATAGCCGGAAAAATCGGGGAACTCGCCTTAAAAGAAAGGGCGAAAACAATCAACCAGGAATTGATCATCAGAGGATACATTATCGCAACACCTAAAAGGGACCACAAATTTCTGCGGAAAAAATTAGCCGAAATGAACATCGATGTAACTCCATATGAAAAATATTTCGCCGAAAGCAAAAAATAAAAATGATCATCCAATCGCTTGATTGGATGATCATTTTTTATTGCCTTCATCCTCATTGCCTTTCATAAGGCTTTATCAAATAAATGGGATTTTTCGATCTTTTTATATTGAATCAACATGGCAATCCGCCATGGCCAAAGCATTGCAAAAGCCAATATCCAGAACATGCCGGCCAATTCTCCCGGATCAAAGGAATCGGTGAGAACGACTTTACCGATCGTCCTGATTACCAACAAACTGATCAAGATAATAAAAAACGCTTTTGACCGCTTCATATAAATTTCGTTGTCGCGGATTTCAAACTTGGAAGTGGCGATTAATACAAAAGAAAAAATAACGCCGACCACGACAGCTTCCAAAATTTGAAGCGGAGATACCCGAAACTCTTCAAATATAAACATCAATGCCCCCGTAGACATGGCAATGGGAGGAATAAGTATTTTCCTGGCATTGACCGGTTTCTTTTGGGAACGCAATCTCATCATCATGATGAAAGTCCCCATCAATATGGCCATTAAAGTACTCGCAATGATGACATAGCGAGAAGGTATAACTCCAAACATAAAACCCCTCCTCGAAGGAAAAAACAATTTCGCGGCTTAAAAAAACTGCCTTGATTACAGGCAGTGCTTTTTAATAATATACCACAACGGGCTCTTCATATGTATCTATAAACCTTATGGAACAATCCTTTTCAACAGATGGCCGTTTCAACGGCCGTTCCCGGGACCATTAAAACCCTTGGAAACCGCCAAATATAGGAGTTAACACGCGAATGATATAAGTCATGCCGTCGAAGAATAATAAGATTCCCATGGCAATCATCACATAACCGCCGATTTTTACAATCCTTTGGCTGTATTTCCGGAGCCAATTCATTCTTGAAATAAAGAATGACAAGATAAAAAACGGAATGGAGAACCCCAATACGTAGGCAACCATATACCCCATGGCGGAATTTGGATTCGTCATGGCCAGCGCAACGATAGCTGCCAAAATCGGCCCGGTACATGGCGTCCATCCGGCGGCAAAGGCTAGACCAATCAAAGATGAACCCAAATAACCGGATGGTCTATTTTTAAATTCAAATTTATGATCTTTCATTAAAAAATCGATTTTTAACCACCCAACAATCATTAAGCCGAAAAACACAATTAAAATTGAACCAATTTGACGGATTAAATCTTGATAATTCAAAAAGAAATCTTCCAATGATAATAGACGGGCGCCAAAACCTAAAATAATAAAAATAATCGAAAATCCGATCAGGAAAAAGAGGGTGTGCAAAATCGCCCTTTTTTGCAGCATCGCTTTATCGTTTTTTATTTCATCATAGCTCATCCCGGTAATGTAGGAAAGAAAAGCGGGATAAAGCGGCAATGTACATGGGGATATGAAGCTCAGGAACCCCGCCCCGAAAGCGAATAGTACGTTGATATTAGCTGACATTCCTGTCTCTCCTTTAAGATGATGTGTCAATTATATGATAACAAAGAATCTCCGGAATGTTGCCATGAAAAATTGAAGAATTGGCAACAAATTCATCATAAATAAAGGATTAACTATATGAATAAATAATATCGCTTCCAAATCTTAAATTCCATAAAGGTTCAAATCGGTCGATAATCCAATTTTTTACCAGTTTCATTTCCCCGACGTCGGATAAAGGGCAAACTTGGAAATGAATATTATTGTCCGTTATATGTTGAGCTATTTTGGCATTGATATGACAATGGGTGGCTGTGCCATCACGGAAACAAGATTTCGGAGAGACATTTCCGATGTGCTGGTTGAAACGTAATTTAAACTTATTGTTGCAGATTCCTGCAAAAACAATTTTATCATTCATGATGACCGTATATACGCCCTTTTTATTTAATACCGATTCATTGCCTTTGACGACAAATTGGCAATAATCCAAATCCCCGTAATTATTCAAAAATTCTTTGTAGAACAAATCATTGTTTTGTTTCATGGAATACAAGGCTGGTCCTGCAGGCATATCCAATATGTCACAGTAATCGTTGAATACTTTATCTTTCAGGTGTTGATAGCGGCGGTGCTGAAGAAGGTCGCGGATCGTTTTTTTATCAAAAAAGCGAAACGGTTCCCTTATCCCCGTTTCCAACAGTTCAATCCGAACACGATGGAAATAAAACTCTTTACCACCAATTTTTACATGCATTGACACTTCCCTCCGTTTTCCTATCGAAATAAAAAGGAAAATTTGAAAAAATTTCAATTTCTTATAATATTTCGATAAAAATTATTGAATTCCTTTATACAAGGGCACGTTTTTTTCAATTTTTTATCATTGTCGATAAACTGAATACAACGATGGCAACCCATATAAAACCGAAAGAAATCAACTCTACAGTTGTAAACGGTTCGCCATAAACAGCGGCCCCTAAAATTAAAATGAGGGTTGGTGCCAAATATTGAATGAATCCAAGAACGGATTGAGGCAAAGCTTTCGCTCCCTTTGCAAATAAAATTAGTGGATAGGCAGTCACTACCCCTCCGAAAATAAGCAAAAGATCCGTTTTCCAGTCCAACTGCAAAAATGAAGTGTTATTAGTTGACATAAGATAAATATATAAAACTAACGCGAACGGCAAAATAAACATTGTTTCGATGGCCAATCCCCTTTTGGCATCCAGCTGAATTTTTTTCTTCAACGCCCCATAAATTGCGAAAGAGAAAGCAATCCCTAATGCGACCCAAGGAATTTTGCCGTAGCGGACCGCCATGATTGCCACGCCTGTAAAGGCAATAAATACTGCGGCTATTTGCCCCTTTGACAAATGTTCTTTAAAAAATACAACTCCAAATAACACGGTAATTAAAGGATTAATATAATATCCAAGGCTTGTCTCCACCACATGTTCGTGGGTGACCGCCCAAATATACAGAAACCAGTTGCAAGAGATGACAAAGGAAGCTGCCATCAATCCGAAAAACATCTTTTTGTTAAGCCATAATGATTTCAAATCCTGAAAGAATTCTTTTTTCTGGCTAATTATGAAAATGAACATACACGTAAAAACAAATGACCAAATAATCCGGTTTAATAAAATTTCCAAACTATTTACATGTTCCAACAACTTCCAATAAACCGGAAACACTCCCCAAATTGCATACGCAAAAATGGCATTGAACATGCCTTTTCTCTCTTCCGTCATAAGATGCCCCAAACCTTTCAATGTTTTTGTAATCGAAAATGCCTAAAAAAATTATATAGGCGGAAAATTATGAAGTAAATGTAAAAAAATTTTTCAAAAAGAGTGGCTGTCCTTGTCATTTATATATGTCCCTTTGGACAGCCTGATGAAGGGGCCCATAAAAAAAGCAGCAAATTGCTGCCCATTACTTTTTCATGCTTTTTATTTGGTGTTCGACGATTAATGCGCTTAAACCCAGCAAATCCGCGGAAGTCAAAGTGCCGGTTTGCAATTTTGCCGCCCAGTTCATATGAATTGCTCTTTCGTTGATGCCTTTTTGGACGATCGCTTCAATCATTTTTTGATCGTTAAGAATTGCTTTGAGACGTTCTTTCAAAGCAGGGCTTGTAAAGATGGTTTTTGAAGCATTTTGTTGAATGGACGGTAATGTGTTTTGAACCGCTTTTTCTATTTGTTCCAAATCAATTTTTCCTTTTGATAGATTGGGCGCCACAAATTCCACGCACTCTTTCGCAATCGCCTCGCAAATATCATTAAATTTTGCCCGATAAATCCTTACATCTTCTGTTGAGTTCACAAAACATACCTCAATAAGGATCGCCGGTTTGTTTGTCCCCCTTAAAAAAGCAAGCTCGGCTCTTTTTTTGGCCCCACGGTTTTTCAAACCGCTGGCCGCGGCAATGGATTGGCTCACTTTTGCGGCAAAGGCCCTCATCGAATCGCTTCGGTATAACACTTCCGTCCCAATCGGCAAATCGGTTCTCTTCCCGGAAGCATTAAAATGAATGCTGACATCCAAATCCCGTTTTTTTGCATTATGCTGGGCAATTAAATAATTCAAATTTTGACTTTGCGTCTTTGATTGATTATCAACGATTTTGTGAACTGTAATCCCTGCATTCCGCAATAAATAGGAAACCCGGTCAACCACTTTTCTCGCTTCGGTCACCTCATCAATAATGTCTCTTGCACCAGTGCCGGGTCCGAAATGTCCTGAACTGATTGCAATGTAGCTCATAAATTCACCCCCAACAACTTATTTGATTTAAGATGCTTAATATTAAAATTCTTATATTTTATAATACGTACCTTATTGAAAAGAAGCAGGGCTTATTATTTAATAATTCGCTTTTTCTTTCTAATTTAATAGATTTGGGCCAAAGAGTGAAAAAGGGACAAAAAAAAA
>JGI1652J44930_10000064_pt1 | contig 38242 bp, 35 predicted proteins | sample NewIslsDNAsample_FD_44930 | JGI IMG/M metagenome (IMG submission 44930)
TTTTTTTTAGTAAGTTCGTCCTTATTTTGTGTGTCGGGCATATGTGGGAATAAAAAGATCAACAGTGCCAATGATGAGAGCAGCGATGATCATGCCTAAGGCATTGATGGAGACCAGTGGAGTTAGCGAAAGAAGGGTTAGCACAACTGTTGTAATGATTACACTCAGCACGGCTCGAGCAAATGGAGAAATGTCACCTTGCAAGCATGATTCAAGGATCCAACCAATGAAAGCAATAATCATACCGGTAGAAAGTGCGGTTTGCAAATGGTATACAATAAAACCGGGAAGCAAGACAGAAAGAAGTAGAAGNGTTAATACAGCCGTGATCAAACGGATGAAATGTCTCATTTTTCGCTCCTTTATTTTTTAATCATAGTTGTTAGTCTGCTTATTTTAATAAGTTCCATACAAAAATAGAATTTGTTTTTGTTGTTTCCTAGCTTTGAAGGTATAATGGAAAAAGAATTTTGCAAGTAGTGAGGGTACGAACGTGGATAAATGGGCTCTTGAGACATTGGATTATCCAAAAGTCAAAGAAATGATTAAGGAACATGCCACATCCGATTTGGGCAGGAAAAAGATTGAACGGGTCATGCCAACTGCTCATTTTGACGAAGTCAAAGAGCGTTTGGCTGAAACACAAGAAGGAATGGATTTAATTCGTGTAAAAGGAGAGGTCCCACTTCGGGGAATCGCCAATATTGAACCGTCGTTAAGACGAGCCAAGGTTGGCGGAATGTTGTCAAGTGAGGAGTTATTAGCGATTGCCAGTACGGTTCGAGCGGGACGTCTACTCAAAAATTGGTTCCGCCAAATCGATATGAAGACGGCTCCTCTGTCACGCTTGCGCAGGATGGGCGAACAGATTGTAAGCTTAAAAAGTTTAGAAGAGGAGATTACGCGTTGTATTGACGAGCATGGAAATATTTTGGATCAAGCAAGCAACACTTTGCAAGCAATCCGTAAAGAAATAGAGTCATTAAAGAATCAAATTCAGAAGACATTGCAAGAGCTAATGAGTCAACCGCGCATCCAAAAAATGTTGCAAGAGCCGATTGTGACGCAACGACAACATCGTTATGTCATGCCGGTCAAGCAAGAATATCGCGGCGTTTTTAAAGGAATCATTCACGATCAATCTTCGTCGGGGGCCACATTGTTTATTGAACCGGAGAAGGTTGTCTTTTTAAATAATCAGTTGCATGAGCGAGAATTAGCGGAACAGAAAGAGATCNAGAAGATTCTCATAGCATTAACCGAATTGGTGGCTAGACATGTCGATGAACTGCAAAACAATCTTGAAATCTTGGCCCGAATCGATTTTATCGTTGCCAAAGCGCGTTTTGCTGAGCAAATGAAGGCGACATGTCCAATTCTTTCAGCTGAGTGGAAGCTTCGGTTAAAGAAAGCACGTCATCCCCTGCTAGCGAAGGAAATCGTTGTTCCAATTGATGTATCAATGGATCGACAGCAGCAAGGCATTGTGATCACGGGTCCCAATACGGGTGGAAAGACGGTCAGTCTAAAAACCATTGGATTAATGGCGTTAATGACGCAATCTGGCTTTCCGATTCCGGTAGAAGAAGAAAGTTTGATGCCGGTCTTTAGTGGGATTTTTGCTGATATTGGCGATGAACAAAGCATTGAACAAAGTTTGAGTACTTTTTCTGGTCATATGAAGAATATGATTCATATTTTGGAACAAATTGATGAATATAGCCTCGTATTATTAGATGAGATCGGTGCAGGAACCGACCCAACAGAAGGAGCAGCTTTGGCCATTGCAATTTTGGAGTATGTATTAAAAAGAGGCTCATTTTTCGTAGCAACAACTCATTATAGTGAACTGAAAATATTTGCACATTCGCGCAAGAAAATTGTGAATGCAAGTGTTGAATTTGACTTGACTACATTAAAACCAACATATCGGTTGCTGATGGGTGTTCCTGGTCAGAGCAATGCCTTTGCAATAGCGGAACGATTGGGTTTACCGAAGCAAATTACGGAGCGCGCAAGACGAGAAGTCACCCAGGAGTCGCAAGCTCTTGAAAAGATGATTGCATCCCTAGCAGAAGAACAAAAAAAGGCAGCGGAACTGCGAAGTGAAGCCGAACAGTACCATTCAGAAGCTATGGATTTATTTCATGATCTGCAAGAGAAGATGAAGCTGTGGGAGCAAGAAAAACAGCATTTGCGGCAACAGGCAAAAGCTGAAGCAAGACAGATTGTTGCGAAAGCACAGACAGAGGCCAAAGAGATTCTGCAAGAGATGCGTGAGTGGGCAAAGCAACAGCATGCACCGATGAAGGAGCACGAGTGGGCAAGAGCCAAAGAACGTTTGTCACAGCTTGTAAGCGATGATCTAAGCGATGATCCATCAGAAGAAGAAACATGGAATGAGCAGCCTGAACAGGAACTAAAGATCAATGACGAGGTTTTGGTTTTGCCCTATAATCAGACCGGAACAGTGGTTGAGCAGATTGATGAACAGCATGTTTTTGTTCAAATTGGACAATTGAAAATTAAGGTCAAAAAAGGACAGTTAAAAAAGAAACAGTCAACCAAAACTGAAACACAACCTATGATTCAGCGTCAGGTCGATGCGAGTGTTCAAACAGAGCTTGACTTGCGGGGGAAAATGGTTGATGAAGCGATCAATGAAGTTGATCAATACCTTGATCGCGCATTGTTAGCAGGATATGTTCGTGTCTACTTAATTCATGGAAAAGGAACAGGTGCATTGCGGAAAGGAATTCATCAATTTTTGCGACGTCATCCGCTCGTTAAATCCTTTCGCTTGGGCTCCTATGCTGAGGGCGGAGCAGGTGTGACGGTCATCCAATTGGACAGTGGAAGAGAGGGAGTAACTTGAATCATTTACCTAAAATTTTGGGGATTCTCTCTTTGCTGTTTTTGTTGTTTGGGATTATTTGGTTTATGTGTTATGCAACCTAAACTATTTTCGTGCTCGAAATTGGATGCGAATGATTGGTCGTTGTTTAGTTGGCNGGGTTTTTTTGAGCGAAAATGTATTTGATTCTTGAGGTGGATGAGGCTCTTCAAAGAAATGACTCATATACAACCATTCCGGTTGAATCATTCCCATACTGAGCGAAAGGAACGGATGATCGTTTGTTTTTCCCGCTTGTTTGATCTTTTGGTTTAAATGTTCCATACCAGATTCCCCCTCTAGGAGATATATATGAACAAGAAAATAAAATAGGAAATTTTTTTGATTTTGAGGATACCAAAATTATTTCTGTTATGTTACATTATAATTATCATCTGTAATATTAATGTAATAAAGTTTAACAGATAGGAGAATGCAAGGTGATTACAAAGACTGAAGTGAAGTCAAGTTTACTGGATAAAATAAAAAATAAAACAGCAATTGTTGGTGTTATAGGTTTGGGCTATGTTGGTTTACCGCTTGCGGTAGAAAAAGCAAAATGTGGTTATCGCGTTATTGGTTTTGATATTCAGCAAAAACGAGTTGATTGGGTTAATCAAGGAATTAATTACATAGGTGATGTGGTTGATGATGAACTGAAAGAGTTGACAAAAAAGGGAATGATTCGAGCAACCACTGATTATTCAATGATTGGAGAGGTTGATGCGGTAGCCATCTGTGTCCCAACTCCACTGGATAAGTATCAACAACCAAATACCAGTTATGTGGAAGGATCCACCAAAAGTATTGCGAAGTATTTGCATCCAGATATGTTGGTTGTTTTGGAGAGCACAACCTATCCTGGAACAACGGAAGAGATTGTGAAGCCCATTTTAGAAAGCACAGGTTTAAAAGTAGGAAAGGATTTCTATCTAGCCTATTCGCCGGAGCGTGTTGATCCGGGTAATAAGAAGTATAATACCAAAAATACCCCCAAAGTGGTTGGTGGGGTAACACCTGCTTGTACGAAAGTGGCTTCTGCTCTGTATCGATCCGTACTGGAAGGAGAGGTTCATGAGGTTTCCAGCCCAGCTGTCGCGGAGATGGAAAAGATTTTAGAAAATACTTTTCGCAATATTAATATTGGGTTAGCAAATGAAATGGCCATTCTCTGTCATAAAATGGGCATTGATGTTTGGGAAGTAATTGAAGCGGCAAAAACCAAGCCTTATGGATTTATGGCGTTTTACCCTGGACCGGGGCTGGGTGGTCATTGTATCCCGGTTGATCCATTTTATCTAACTTGGAAAGCACGTGAATTTAACTATCATACGAGGCTCATTGAAACATCTGGAGAAATTAATAATGCGATGCCCGATTTTGTCATTGAACGGGTTATGCGGATTCTGAATCAGTTTGGTAAATCGCTCAATGGTTCACATGTCCTTGTTTTAGGCGCTGCCTATAAACGGGATATTGATGATGTGCGTGAATCNCCTATCTTCCCCATTCTCAAACGATTAAAGCAATATAAAGCACAATTCACTGTTGTGGATCCACACGTTAAATCTTTTGTTTTTGAAGATCAAAATATCGAAACAGAAGAGTTAACACCTGAGTTGCTAAAGGCTGCGGATATAACCTTAATTCTCACAGATCATTCCGCATTTGATTATCAGATGATTGCTGATACAGCTTCGATTATCTTTGACACGCGCAATGCCTTAGGTTCGATTACAAAAATCAAGGGTTATTATGAAAAGCTGTAAATAACAAGTTCTTCACCTCTCTGCTCCAGGAGAGGTGAAGTTTTTATTTGTCAATGGGTCCAACGTAACCATTTGGGTAAATGATTCTTTAACATCTGATCAGCGCTTTTGGCCCAGCTGAGAGGATATGAGTCAACCGTAATTAGAACCCAGCCTTTTTCTTGATCGGTTTTTAGTGTTCCGCCTTGCATAAAATAGGATAGATCAGGGGAATCAGCGGAAAAATTCACTGTTCTTTTCACGGAAGTTGCACGTTGGGTCATAGCCAATGCATAGGAAGGGATAAATCGTTTCCCTTTGACCATTCCTAAATATAAGCCTGGTCTTTTCACTTTGAGTCCTTTTAACGAGGGTAGGCGCTCCGGAACCAGGTAAACGTGATGACCGAAAAGGAGAAATGGTTGATCAATTGGAAAAGGTGTGTCAAAAGTGTCATTCCAAAACGATTGGAGAATTTGTTTGATTTGGTTGGGAAGTGGTTTCTGTGTATTGTATTGTACATCCTTCACTAATTGTTGATCTTTCTTTTGCAGAACAGCAATAAAATGTCCTTCACCTTTTAGCTGGTGAGGCCAGAGTCTTGCTGTTAGACCTTTTGGATCATACCCCTCTTGGAATAGATCGCGCTGTGGAACGGGAATCAGTTCAAATTCGGGGTGGTTAGCTAGGAATGATTGAATCACTGCCTCGTTTTCAAAAGTGTTAAAAGTACATGTTGAATAGACAAGACGGCCTGTTGGACGTAACATTACTGCTGCTGATGCTAAAATATGGTATTGCAATTCAGCGCACTTTCGAATTAAGCGCGAACTCCAACGTTTCCTTGTGTCAGGATCTTTGCGAAACATGCCTTCGCCGGAACAAGGCGCATCAACAAGGATACGATCAAAAAACTGTGGAAAACGATTGGCTAGTCGTTTGGGTGTTTCGTTCAAGATAATGGCATTGCGAATTCCGATTCGTTCTACATTTTCAATCAAAATGCGGCAGCGTTTGGGATCAATTTCATTGGCAAAGAGCATGCCTTTTCCTTCCATTTTTGTGGAAATCTGTGTTGTTTTTCCGCCAGGCGCAGCGCATAGGTCAAGTACAATTTCTCCTGGTTTTGGCGCTAAGGCTTCTACCGGAGACATTGCGCTCGCTTCTTGGATATAATACAGTCCAGTAGCATGATAAATATGTTTTCCCGGTCGGTCTTTTGGAAATTGAAAATAATAACCTTCTTTGCACCATGGAACTGGTTGTAACGAAAATGGAATTTGTTTCAATTGCTTGTCATGTATTTTGAGTGTATTGAAACGGAGACTACGAATAGGTGGTTGCTGGTAGATCTCCATAAACTTCGGAAAATCATCAGCAAGAAGTTGTCTCATTTGCGTAATATATTCTTCGGGTAGTGTAGTCACAATCCATCACTCCAATGGAAAACATCGAACGCTTTCCATTATACATGATGGTGGTTCACAGGTGAAAAAGTTCACCGAAAAAGATTGTTGAGTTCAAATAAGTGCTTTCAGTCATGGACAAGAAGAGACAATGAAAACCATTTGCGCTTGTATGGAGAGCCCAACTGTTGAACTTTGGGAGGGATATTATGGCTGTACGGAAAAAGAGATGGGTTCAGCAATACCCTTCTGCTATTTCACCCACGCTTGATTATCCACAGATTCCGTTAACGGAGTTATTAAAGCAATCCACAGAGCGTTCCCCAGAGCGGGAGGCAATTCTGTTTATGGGCAAGCGAATAACGTATCAGGAATTGTTGGAGGATGTATATCGTTTGGCAAACAGTTTGAAAAATATTGGAGTTAACAAAGGGGACCGTGTTGCAATTATGTTGCCAAACACACCGCAGGCAGTAATTGCTTATTATGCGGTTTTGATGATTGGCGCTATTGTTGTTCAAGTCAATCCAATGTATACAAAACGAGAGCTGATCTATCAGCTTAACGATTCAGGTGCAGAAACAATAATTTGTTTGGATCTGTTTTTTTCTCGCGTCCAGCAAGTAAAAAGTGAGACATGCTTGGCAAAAATGATTGTGACCAGTATAAAGGATTATCTTCCTTTTCCAAAAAATTGGTTCTATACCATTAAATTAAAGAAAGATGGAGTCCCGTCAGTGGTAGAAGATGATCACATCTTTCGTTTTACTTCTCTATTGGCGAAAGGAGACTGTAAACCGATTGAAGCAGATATTGATGTTAATCATGATCTAGCGCTGATTCAGTATACTGGCGGAACGACAGGATTTCCAAAAGGAGCGATGTTAACACATTTTAATCTTGTCGCCAATACATACCAGGTTGCAGCATGGTTTTATAAGGCCAAAGGAGAAAAGGTGCGAATATTAGGTGTTCTCCCCTTGTTTCATGTGTATGGAATGACCACGATTATGAACTTTGCAATTCAGACCACAGGAACCATGATTTTGCTGCCGAAATTTGATATTCGACAATTGTTGAAAGCGATTCATCGTTATCAGCCAACTTTGTTTCCGGGAGCACCAACGATTTATGTTGCTTTAAACAATCATCCGCGGATTCATCGCTATGATCTATCTTCAATCGATGCTTGTATTAGCGGTTCTGCACCCCTGCCAATCGATGTTCAGGAAAAGTTTGAACAGCTGACAAACGGAAGTTTAATTGAAGGTTATGGTTTAACGGAAGCTTCTCCAGTCACACATGCCAATCTGGTATGGGATCGAGTGAAAAGCGGAACAATTGGGTTACCTTGGCCTGATACGGATTGTCGCATTGTTGATGTAGAAACAGGTGAGGAACTTCCCCCCGGGAAGATGGGTGAATTGCAAGTAAAGGGTCCGCAAGTAATGAAAGGGTATTGGAATCGCCCGGAAGAAACAGAAGAAGTACTGAAAGATGGTTGGTTAAGTACAGGTGATATTGCGAAGATGGATGAAGAAGGGTACTTTTACCTCTTAGACCGCAAGAAAGATGTCATTATTGCAGGTGGGTTCAATGTGTATCCACGAGAAGTTGAAGAGGTTTTGTTTGAGCATCCAGGAATTCGCGAAGCGGCTGTTGTTGGAGTTCCAGATGAATATCGAGGAGAGACCGTAAAAGCGTATATTGTCTGTGAAGAGGGTGTTTCTTTATCTGCAAAAGAGGTTGAAGCTTTTTGTCGTAAGCGATTAGCTGCCTATAAAGTACCAAGACTTTATGAATTTCGGACGGAATTACCCAAATCAGCGTTGGGCAAAGTCTTGCGTAGAGTTTTAAAAGAAGAACATCAGCGTAAGNAGTAGCATCATAAAAAGTGTCAAATCATCAAAAAGTCATTATTTCGCCTTCCGAAATGATTGGAACTTTTCGTAGAGAGTGGTATACTAACAACGATTCCACCAATAAGGAGGATTTAATATGGCAATTGTCAATCTTAGTGATAAAACATTTGCAGATGAAGTAGAAAATAAAGAAGCGGGCACTGTTTTGGTTGATTTTTGGGCACCTTGGTGTGCACCTTGTAAAATGCTTGCTCCTGTTTTAGATGAGATTGATGCAGAGCTTGGGGATAAAGTGAAAATCAGTAAACTGAATGTCGATGAAAATCCAGAGGTTCCGGGACGATTTGGTGTTTTAAGTATTCCTACCTTGATTCTTTTTAAAGATGGAAAAGAAGTAAACAAAATGGTTGGCTTTCAATCAAAAGAACAGTTGTTAGAATGGTTGAATGAATATATCTAAAATAACAGGCAACCAATTATATGGTTGCCTGTTTTATGCATTATGCCCAAGTGTTTTTTCCGATGATTCATCTGATGAAGAAACGTAATGATGCAAACGTTGTTTATATTGTTTAACCAAGATTAACACCGAACAAGTGAGAGAATAGGGCAGCACAATCGGAGCCCAGATCAGGAAAGCCAATNCCAAAATTAAGTAGGAGAAAATCGTTAATTGATCAAAGCTAAAGTTTAAGATGGGAACTCCTGATAGCTGTAATAGAATAGCAACCATCAGAAAGAAAATGCCGTTGATCAAAAGCAATGAAGCAAAGAATAGAGCGCCGGAGAATAAGATCGTGTATAAATCTTGTTTTAGGATTTGGAATTGCAGCGAAATCGCTTTGAATGCGCCAACGTTCTCTTTGATCATGATGATAGGAGATTGTAGGAATAGTGTTAGAAAGATAAGTAAGAAAATAAGTGAAAAAGAAGCTTGAAAATAAATAATATTTGGTGATTCAATCAGCGTTTGTAGACCGATGTTAAAGATAACAAGCAAGATGAAGAAAGGAATCGATAAAATAAGCAAAAGGAACTGTAACTGCAACAATTTGCCTAAGTTACGAAAAGAATAGGAAAAATATGCTCCAAACACACCCTTGTCATTATAAATGGAATTAACGGCTGAACCATAAAGTCCTCCAATCATCATGGATTGGATCGTCAGTTGATAGATTCCATAACAGATGAGAAGCAGAATACTTACAGCTAATATTAAAGGGCTATCCGTAATTGAAAAAGAGGAAAACGTTTTTGTCAGTTCATTATTCTCTTGTGATAGATGGTTCACAATCTCAAAAAAAGAGTGATTCGACATATATTGAAAAAGATGAATGATGTTTTCAATAAATGTAAAGAGGAAATTTCCCAACAATAAGATCAACAAAATACTGCCAAAAAACAAAAGTCCAAAAGCAATACACATCAGACTAATGACTAATCCCAAGAGATTTGCAATTGTCAATTTGATTCCATGACTTAAGAATATCTTCATAATGCGACAATGAGCCTCGCTTTCATTGATGGGTTACTTAAAGGTGAAAAGTGGCTCTTGTTCATTACCGCCTATTCCACCATCGGGCAGAATATGGGGACGCAAATGTTTATGATAACGATAACCAACGATGAGACTGTTGATTGCCATGATAAGCGGCAGACCTAAAAAGGTATAAACAAATTCANTAATCGTGATTCCCATTGATAAAATGGTTGCTAAGATCCCCGTTGGGTCAAAGAAGCTGAAAAACACAGGAAAATAGAGGAGTACTCCAAACACAGCATATCCAATGCTCACGAACCAGATCAGCAGGCAAGTAAGGAGCACTTGCCAAAACTTTTTTAGAAAGATCCGAATCGATAATAAAATGGAGTCCATCGCACCCATATTTTCTGCAACTAAAATATAGGGAGCATATAGCAATGCAATTCCCAATAACAAGAATAGCAACAATGCCAATAGGATTAAGCCAATGCTGATGATCAACAGCGTGATGTCACTATATTGTGTAATGGCTAAATAAATAGCGAATCCAATGATTGCGAAAATGGGTAATGATAGCAATGAAGACATAATAAACAGCAAGAACATGCGCCAGGTGTGTTTAAGTCCTTTGACAAAATAGTTGACCAAGCTCACGCGATCAATTTTAATCGTTTCATCAACAACTACGTATTGTGCTGCTACTTGGAATAGGCCAGCTAAAAAGGATAGAATGGATAGAAAAAGCAGTGATAGAAAAAAAACGATAATCCCTAAGCTGCTGGCAGCGGCGTTTGTTTGGAATTTCGAGAGAATCTGTTCAGGCGTATCGTTGGCTGAAAAATCAATTGAGATGAGCGTAAATATTCCTGTCATAAATGCAATTGAGAATAAAATGAATCCAATCAAGAAAGTAATGGTCGAAGTTGCCATTGTGCCTAATAAATTGGCGAGCCATAACTTGAGACCATGTCTTTTTAGGTACGTTGAAAAGGTTTGCACTGATTAGACGCCTCCAACTCTTTTCTATACAATAACTATAACATGAAAAAGACATTTTNATGATGTTTTTCTTTTTAGAATTAATAAAATAGTTACAGAGAGTGATCATTTGATGTCATTTTTAACGAAAAAGTTATCTTTGCTACCCAAACAGCCAGGTTGTTATCTAATGAAGAATAAAAAGCGAGAAGTGATTTATGTTGGCAAGGCCAAAAATCTAAGAAATCGTGTTCGCTCTTATTTTTCCGGCAGCCATAGCGGAAAAGTTCAACGGCTCGTGATGCAAATTGCTGATTTTGAGTATATAGTGACCAAAAGCCCATTGGAAGCATTAGTGTTAGAAGCGGAGCTGATCAAGAAGTATCGTCCACGTTTTAATTCAATGTTAAAGGATGATAAATCGTATCCATATATACGCTTAACCAATGAAGAACATCCGCGTTTGGAGATAACGCGGAATGTCGTAAATGATGGTTCGAAGTATTTTGGACCTTATCCTGATGTGAAAGCAGCGCAGCATACAAAAAAGTTGCTCGATAAGTTATATCCGCTTCGAAAATGTAGACAATTGCCCAAGAAGGTTTGTTTATATTACCATCTGGATCAATGTTTGGCACCTTGTGTTTTTCCGGTTTCACAAGCAGAATATCGTAAGATTTCCAAGCAGATTGTTCAATTTTTAAAAGGTGGACATCGCAAGGTTCAGAAAAAGCTTGAGGAGGAAATGTTAAAAGCAGCTGNAGCGCTTGCATTTGAAAAAGCGAAAGAACTGCGGGATCTGATTGAAAGCATCAATAAGGTAATGGAGGAACAACGCATTGTCTTCCAAGATTATATAGACCGAGATGTGTTTGGTTATGCGGCTCAGAAAGGTTGGATGTGCGTTCAAGTCTTTTTTGTAAGACAAGGAAAGTTGATTACACGAAAAGTTTCGATTTTTCCTTCTTATCAACAAGATTCGGTCGAAGATTTTCACTCATTTATTGCGCAATTTTACTATGATGCTGCTCATTTGCCAAAAGAAATTTTATTTCCCAAAGAGATTGATGAATCATTAATCCAGGACTTATTGCCGGATGTAAAAATTCGTGTGCCGAAACGAGGCATCAAAAGGGATTTAGTGGAGATGGCAGAGGAGAATGCTAGAATTGCTTTGGCAGAAAAACTAAAGTTGATGGAGCAGGATGAACAGCGGACTACATTGGCTCTAAAAGAGCTGAGTGAGGCCTTAGAGCTGGATCATTTAGACCGGATCGAAGCTTTTGATCACTCCAATATCCAAGGAACTGCTCCTGTATCAGCAATGGTTGTTTTTCTTAGCGGTCGTCCTGCGAAAAAGGAATATCGAAAGTATAAGATCCGTTCCGTTCAAAAACCGGATGATTATGAAATGATGAGAGAAGTGATACGCAGACGGTATACACGCGTATTAAAAGAAAATTTACCTTTACCTGATCTTATTTTGGTGGATGGGGGAAAAGGTCAACTTTCTGCAGCACGCGCAGTGTTAAAGGATGAATTGGGTTTGTCCATCCCAGTTGCTGGCATGGTCAAAGATGAAAAACATAAAACAGCCTATCTTCTGTATGGAGATCAGATACAAAAAAAAGTACCCATTGCCAAAGGGTCACAAGCTTTTTACCTATTGCAGCGCATTCAGGAAGAAGTACATCGATTTGCGATCACTTNTCATCGTAAGCAAAGAGGCAAGGCCATGCTGCGTTCCATATTGGATGAGATTCCAGGCGTTGGTCCTAAGCGGAAGCAATTGTTGTACCAGCATTTTGGGAGTATTGAAAAAATGAAACAAGCTTCGCTTGAGGAATATCGCAAAATCGGTATTGGAGAGAAATTAGCCAATACCATTCTGAAATATCTTGCACAGCATGTCACTACAGATGATTGTCAACAAGATTGAAACTTCTGTATAATGCTTTCATAATCAACATCGAGTAGATGAAGGGAGTCATATGGCGAAAAAGAAACAGAAAAAGGTGATTGTCGTGGGCGGCGGTGTTACCGGATTGGTAACAGCGTGTCAGTTGGCTGCACGTGGTTTTGCTGTCACCTTGTTTGAGCAACATCAACAGTTGGGCGGAAGATGGAGAAAAGTTCAATTGGGCGATTATCAGTTTGATTTGTCGCCGACCATACGTATGACTTCCATTTTTAAACAAGTTTTTCATGATGTGAAGCAGCCGGTTGACCCTGAGCTGCAATTTACGTCATTGGATGTAAATAGGCGCAATTTTTTTGCAAGTGGTTCCATGCTTGATTTAACGATGGATGCAGATTATTTGCGGGAACAATTTGATCGGTTTTCTTATGAAGATAATGAAGGATTTGTAAGATATTTGGAGACAGCTCGACGTCTATATCGGCAGTTACTTGCCTTGATTCGAAAGAATGAGAACTTTGATGGTAAGTTTTCAATATTTTCATCTGCTTTTTTCCGGGCTTGTTTCTCTATATCTCCTTTTCAAACACTGGATCGCTTTCATCATCGCTTTTTTCGAGATCCTCGGTTACGGGCTGTTTTTAATCGTTATGCTTCTGACTTTGCTTCATCACCTTTTGAGGCTCCTGCCATCCTCACATTGGTTGCCTTTTTGGAATTGAATCAAGGGATTCAGATTCTTGAGGGTGGTGGCCATACTTTTGTTCAAGCACTGAGTCGACTGGCTTCTCGATTGGGCGTACAAATCAAAACCAATTNTAGAGTTGACGAAATTGTAGTTCGATACAATCGGGTGGTTGGTGTTCGAAGTCAAAAAAAGTATTGGCCAGCTGATTATGTAATATCCAGTGTTGATATTCGTACGACTCAGTTTCGAATGTTGACCCATAAACATGATGTAAAAAAAACAGGCATGCCAACTCATTCGGAATTTGTCTGTTTATTTGGTGTAAAAAAGAAATTTCCTCATCTTCATTATCANAATCATTTTTTTCCTTATGATTATGGACGTGAATTTATTGATATTTTTCAACAACAAGAATGGTCACTTTCTCCAAGCTTATATGTTCGTTATTCTGGCTATGTCGATGAAAGAGATACAGGGCAGGGTAGTAATCTCATGATTCAGATAAATGTTCCGCCGTTAGCGGAAGGACAAACGGAAGAAGAGACCGGAGAGCTGTACAAGCAGTATCGAGATAATGTTTTATATTGGTTGGAAGAACATTGGGCTTTTAAAGGGATTACCAAGGCGATTGAGGTGGAGAAAGTGTATGGACCGAAGGAATGGGAAGAGATGACGGGTGCTTGGAAAGGCTCGCTATATGGAGATGCGTTTCATGGTCGGAAAGGAATTTTTCGGCCACCTTTGCGTGATCCAAAGATAAAAGGATTGTATTATGCTGGTGCAACAACTTTTCCAGGTAGCAGTGGCCCTTTTTCGATTATGAGCGGAATGCAAGTAAGTAAGTGTGTAGCAGAAGATGCTAAGCACGGTTGAACAGAAGATCGTTTATTTTTTTGTTGAATCATCATCGGAATGATTATGAAGAGCTTGCCGAAAATTGCGCAAGGTTTGACCGACTGCTTTTCCCAGTTCTGGCAACTTGGAAGGTCCCCACAGTAGTAGAATTGTAAAAAGGATCACAAGAAAGCCAACAATTCCAATGTTTGCGAACATCTTTCTTCACGTCCTATCCCATTTGATAGGTTCATTATAGCGAATTTGTTTTGATTTTGCCATGAAAAACGTCTATGATCATATTGTGTTCAAGAATGCTTTATGTTAGTATAGAATTCAATCTTGGACAAAAGAATATGCGTGCGGATGTGAAGTAGAGGTGCGTACACTCAAGAGTATGCTCTTGGAGGGGGACAGGGCCTGATGAAGAGAGAGGAAAGGGAGCGTACGCCGAAGTGTAGCTAAGTTCCTGTCCTTAGTTATGCTGGGGTCGTACTCGAATAGATGCGACACTGTCACAAAAGTTGGAAGACTTTTGTGGAGCGCTAATTCACAGAGAGGTTTGGGTGTCTGTCTAAAAGACATCAGTAGGTGGTTTCTCTCTGCTGTTGTCTTTTTTTCATGATAAAGGAAAAACCTTACTTAACATCAATGCAGAAATCTCTGTTTTTATCATCAATATAGATGTATTCGTAGGGGAGAGAACAAAACATGGGTATCATTGTGCAAAAATATGGTGGAACATCAGTGGGGAGTATTGAGCGAATTCAAAAAGTTGCAGAGCGAGTTGCGGAAACAAAAGCAGCTGGACACCAATGNGTGATTGTGGTTTCTGCAATGGGGAAGCAAACCGATGAACTTGTCAATCTCGCCAATCAGGTAACATCCGATCCGAATCCGAGAGAGATGGACATGCTATTGGCAACTGGTGAGCAAGTGAGCATTTCGTTACTAACAATGGCATTGCAGGAAATCGGGTGTTCAGCACGTTCATTTACNGGCTGGCAAGCAGGGATTCGAACAGATGAGAATCATGGAAAAGCATTAGTGGAACACGTTGACACTGATCTGATTCGGAAGTGTCTAGATGAAGATCAAGTTGTGGTAGTAGCTGGTTTTCAAGGTGTAACTGAAACAGGAGAGATTACAACTTTAGGNCGTGGAGGCTCTGATACGAGNGCTGTTGTTCTTGCTGCTGCTCTTCAAGCAGAGGTTTGTGAAATCTATACCGATGTGACAGGTGTATTTACCGCTGATCCGCGGGTTGTGCCCAAAGCACAAAAGATGGATGAAATTTCATATGAAGAGATGCTTGAACTGGCTCATCTAGGGGCAAGTGTGTTACATCCTCGTTCAGTGGAATGTGCCATGATCCATCGTGTTCCACTCGTNGTCAGATCCAGTTTCAATAATGAACCCGGTACATGGTTGAAGGAGGCAGAGCAGATGGAAGAAACATTAACGGCTAGAGGCGTTGCACATGACTTACATGTTGCTCGAATCAAAGTTTTGCAATTGCCCAATGACGGAAAAAGTCATACGCGCTTATTTAATATTTTAGCAGAGCATCAGATCAATGTGGATATGATTGTCCAGAGCGAACATGATCGTGAAAAAATTGATGTCGCCTTTAGTGTAAATGAGTCAGAAGGAAAAGAGGCTAAAAGTGTGCTGGAGTTAGCCAAGGAAGAACTTGGCTATGAACGAATCCTATATGAGTCCAATTTGGGCAAAGTTTCGCTTGTGGGTGTTGGTATGATGACACGCCCTGGTGTTGCAGCAAAGATGTTCCAAACATTGAGTGATAATGGGATTCGGATCAAAATGGTTTCTACTTCGGAAATCAAAATTTCCTGTTTAGTGGAACAGGATCATGCTGTGAAGGCAGCGCAATTGTTGCATACTGCTTTTGATTTGGATACTAAAAAAGAGGAAGTCTCGATTACAACTTAAACGAATTGATTTTTGCGAAAGAACGAAAGAGGGGTTCTCTTTTGTTCTTTTTTTGGAAAAAATTGCATAGTGATCACTTCTATTGCGACCATTCTTGACGCTTTGCGGGCGATGGGAGTACAATGAGAAATGTTGAAAGAGTTCTTCTAAGGGGAGAAGGCTCAATTTTGTAGGATTGGAGGCACACAATGAGCACTGAACGAAGTTTTATTAACCGTCGGTTGCATTCCTTGTTAGGGGTTATACCGGTGGGCTTTTTTTTAGTCGAACATTTGTATACAAACTATCTTATGACCGAAGGGATTCATAAGTTTGTGGAACAGGTTGAGTGGATTTGGTCTCTCCCATTCTTACCGGTCCTAGAAGTTGTTTTTATTTATATCCCTTTACTGTATCATGCGATTTATGGTTTGTATATTGCGTACCAAGCGCGGAACAATGTTTCGCAGTACAGCACTTTTCGTAACATTATGTTCCTTTTGCAACGTGTGACTGGGGTAGTTACACTGGTTTATGTTGCTTGGCATGTATGGCAGACAAGAGTTCAATTGTTCATTCACGATTATACATCGGCTGAACTTGCGGAGCATACTGCGACGATTTTACAAAATCCCGTTACATTGACACTTTATATAATTGGACTCGTTGCGGCTGTCTTTCATTTTAGCAATGGTATGTGGTCGTTCTTGGTCAGTTGGGGGATCACAGTTGGTCCTCGTGCACAAATGATTTCAACTTGGNTCTGGGGAGTTGTTTTCCTGGTCCTCAGTTATATGGGAATCAGCAGTCTCATCGCATTTGCACAGCATTCAGTATAAAACAATTGTTGGCACAGTGTAGAAGGGAGTCATTACCCAATGAATGAAAGATTAATCGTTGTAGGCGGTGGCCTTGCTGGTTTAATGGCTACCATTAAAGCAGCAGAAGCAGGTGCGAATGTGGAGCTCTTTTCCATGGTTCCAGTAAAGCGCTCACATTCGGTTTGTGCTCAAGGCGGAATTAATGGAGCTGTCAATACAAAAGGTGAAGGCGATTCACCATGGGAACATTTTGATGATACGATTTACGGTGGTGATTTCTTAGCCAATCAACCGCCGGTAAAAGCGATGTGTGAGGCAGCGCCTGGTATTATTTATCTAATGGATCGGATGGGGGTTCCGTTTAACCGTACACCAGAGGGATTGATTGATTTTCGACGCTTTGGTGGGACCAAACACCATCGAACTGCCTTTGCAGGTGCAACAACCGGTCAACAGTTGCTTTACGCATTGGATGAACAAGTGCGTCGTTACGAAGTAGAAGGAAAAGTAACAAAATATGAGCATTGGGAATTTTTATCCATTATTAAAGACGATGAAGGACGTTGTCGCGGAATTGTTGCACAAGATTTGCGCAGTAGTGAGATCCATTCGTTTTTAGCAGATGCTGTTATTTTGGCAACGGGTGGACCGGGAATTATCTTTGGTAAAACAACCAACTCCATGATAAACACAGGAACGGCGGCTGGTAGTGTCTATCAACAAGGCGCTTATTATGCAAATGGTGAGTTTATTCAGGTTCATCCAACGGCCATTCCAGGCGATGATAAATTACGTTTAATGTCCGAATCGGCACGCGGAGAAGGGGGACGTGTCTGGACTTATAAAGACGGCAAGCCATGGTATTTCTTAGAAGAATGGTATCCGGAGTATGGAAATCTTGTGCCAAGGGATATTGCGACACGTGCCATTTTTAAGGTCTGTGTTGATATGAAACTGGGGATCGATGGTAAAAACATGGTTTATCTTGATCTTTCGCATAAAGATCCCAAAGAATTGGATGTCAAATTGGGCGGAATTCTGGAAATCTACGAGAAATTCGTAGGCGAAGATCCAAGAAAAGTTCCGATGAAGATTTTCCCAGCGGTTCACTATTCCATGGGAGGACTCTGGGTCGATTATGATCAAATGACCAATATCCCTGGTCTATTTGCCTGCGGAGAATGCGACTATCAATATCATGGCGCCAATCGCTTAGGTGCTAACTCTTTGCTCTCTAGCATCTATGGTGGTATGATTGCAGGACCAAATGCCATTAAATATATTCGTGGATTAGAAAAATCAGTGGATGCTTTCAAAGAGAGTCAATTGAAGGAAGAACAGAAGCGGCAGGAAGAGAAATATGAGAAAATCTTAAAAATGGAAGGCAATGAGAATGCCTATAAGTTGCATGAAGAGTTAGGTAAGTGGATGACGGATAATGTAACAATTGTCCGTTACAATGATCGCCTGAAAAAGACGGATGAAAAAATTCAAGAACTAATGGAACGGTATCAAAATATTGATATGGTTGACACCAGTCGCTGGAGTAACCAAGCTGCACCATTTACCCGTCACCTATGGAACATGTTGCAGCTTGCTCGGGTTATTACATTAGGTGCGTATTATCGCAATGAGAGCCGAGGTGCTCATTATAAACCGGAGTTCCCTGATCGTAATGATGAAGAGTGGCTCAAAACAACAAAAGCTCGTTATACAGAGGATGGACCTGTCTTTGAGTATGAAGATGTTGATGTTTCGCTGATTAAACCGCGTCCCCGTCGTTATGATGTGGCCAAAGATGGGAGTGAAAGCAAGAAATGAGTGAGCAGANGACAGTGGAGCTCATCATTACCAGACAAGACACGCAGGATTCCAAACCATACAAAGAGCACTTTAAAATTCCTTATCGGAAAAACATGAATGTCATTTCTGCATTGATGGAGATCCAAAAAAATCCGGTCAATGCTAAAGGTGAGAAAGTGGCGCCGGTACAGTGGGAATCCAATTGTTTAGAGGAAGTATGCGGTGCCTGTTCGATGGTGATCAATGGTCGTCCGCGCCAAGCTTGCTCTGCTTTGATTGATAAATTGGAACAGCCAATCCGCATTGAGCCCATGAAAACATTTCCAGTAATTCGCGATTTGATTGTGGATCGTTCACGCATGTTTGATACATTGAAACGCGTAAAGGCGTGGATTCCAATCGACGGAAGTCACGATTTAGGCCCGGGTCCGCGCCAATCGCAAGAGGAAAACCTTTGGCGGTATGAATTGTCCAAATGCATGACTTGTGGAGTCTGTTTGGAAGCTTGTCCAAATGTAAATGATAAATCGAACTTTATGGGACCCTTTGCTGTGGGACAGGTCAATCTCTTTAATACCCATCCGACAGGTGCAATGAATAAAGAAGAGCGGTTGGAGGCATTGTTGGGTGAAGGAGGATTGCAGGAGTGCGGTAATTCACAGAACTGTGTCCAAGTTTGCCCGAAAGGAATTCCACTTACAACAGCAATTGCCAATATGAACAAAGAGGCCACGAAATACATGGTGAAAAAGTGGTTATCATTTTGATATGGACCATAATAAATCAATCCTCCTCATTTGAGGAGGATTGATTTTGTCTTTGTTTTGTTATGCTGTGGTTGGAACAAGGAGCCCATTTAGCTACTAGATGAAGAGGATGAGAAGATTTCCCCAATGGATTTGAATAGATCGCCTAACCATTCAAGGATGGAGTCAATAATGCCCTTAGTCTGTTCGGAATTGATGATCCCCTTGATGTCGCCGCGCAATTTCTCGAATTGCTCACTGATGACATTCCAATCGATGTCTAGTTTGGAGAAGTTTTGACTAAATTGAACCAAATTGTTAATGGTTTCATTACTTAGATTGAGATTGAACTCATTGGATACGTTGATAATAATATCACGGTATTCTTCTTCGGTTTTTGGTTTTTCGTTTGCAATCTCTTCTTTTAGACGATTCATGAATTGAACTGCTTTGTTATTATCTTTAATTTCTTTCGCCAATTCGTGCGTACGTACGAGTTCCTCATTGGCAACTTGTTTTTGGTTTTCATTCAGTTTCTTTCCGGTTGCTTCTTCAAATGCTTTAATGATTCCAGTTAATCCAGCTGTACCGGAGACTTTAAAGGGAGCGGTTACATAGATATCTGCATCTTTGATCCCAGCAGTGATCGCGGTGTTGGCATACATCGCTTCTGTAATATGAGTGATGTTTTTTGTTTTGACGGAGATCCCTTTGCCATCGTCGGTTAGAACAATTTTGGCTGATGAAATGGCCTTCGTTCCGATTGTTTCCTTACTTAAATATTTGCCTAAATATTTGTGTTCCTCTTCATTGGTTACTTCAACCATTTTGACGTCAGAACCAACATTCATTTCATTTAAAATTGCGTTTCTTTCACTTTCACTCAAGTCCGCTCCAAGTGTCACAACTGTTTTCTCCACAATTTTGTCTGCAAATGATTGGCTNGGGATGGTGATGGTGACTGCTAACATGAGCACTAATAGCAAAATCCCCGGTTTTCTCCACAATTTCATCTGTGAAACCCCCTAAAAAAAGAATAAATCAAGTTTTCGTGCATTCTTTTCTCTGATCTCGTTATTCCCTAATTATATAGAAAATTTACAATTTATTCAAGCAAGCCTTCACCTCCTGTAAGAATGGGCGATCTGTTTGCCGTTTTCATTTTACCCGTTCTTATACAGTATGTGAATAAAAATATCATTTTCGCTTTAGAATGTATCTATTGTTGATAAATAGTATTTTGTTCAGTGTTTTACTTAAAAACAGGTTCCTTCAATTTGGCGAGTTTTTCTAACGAGGATTGTTCAACATCGCGATGCAGGCTGTTTCCATGGGCATCCATGGTGACAATTGCAGCAAAGTTTTTGACTTGAAGATGCCACATTGCCTCGGGAATCCCAAACTCAAGGAAATCAACTCCGTCAACATGAGTAATGCAATCAGCATAATATTGGGCAGCTCCACCGATGGCATTGAGATAGACTGCGCCATGTTCCTGTAATGCTTTGAGGGTTTTCTTACCCATGCCACCTTTTCCGATGATGGCGCGAATGCCGAACTTTTTGATGATATCAGCTTGATAAGGCTCTTCACGAATACTGGTTGTTGGGCCAGCAGCTTTTGCTACCCAGTTTCCCTGCTTATCTTTTAACATCACGGGTCCGCAGTGATAGATGACACCATTGGTAAGATCGACTGGTGCATCGTGATCGATTAGATATTTATGAAGCGCATCACGTCCAGTATGCACGATCCCATTTAGGATCACCACATCTCCAACTTTTAATTGGCGAATTTGCTCTTCAGACAAAGGTGTTGTTAATTCAATAATTCTTCTATCCGAAGCTGAAGCTGCTTTGGGTTTGAGCGATTGATCTAGTGAAGGCGCTTCTTTGTAGAGCCAATCAATAATGTTGCCTGTTTTTGGATCAATGGTCACACCTTGACGCCGAAATGCCCAACAATTATAGGCTACGGAGACAAAGAAGCTTGCGGGGATTCGGTTCATTGCACCAATTTTACAACCAAGTAATGTCACTTCACCACCAAAGCCCATTGTCCCAATCCCGAGTTTGTTTGCATGTTCCATGATGTATTCCTCTAGTTTTTGTAATTCAGGGACGGGATTGGTGTCATGTACAGGACGAAAAAGTTGTTTTTTGGCTAATTCATATCCGGTGGTGCGATCACCACCAATGCCGACACCAATAAACCCAGCACTACAACCTTGCCCTTGCGCCTGATAGACGCTGTGAAGTATACATTTTCGGATTCCATCAAGATCGCGTCCGGCCCGTCCGAGCCCGGGAAGATCACAAGGAAGGCTATATTGAATATTTTTGTTTTCGCAACCTCCGCCTTTCAAGATCAGTCGAACTTCGATGATATCTTTTTCCCATTGCTCATAGTGGATGACAGGCGTGCCGATGCCAATATTGTCTCCACTATTTTCTCCTGTAAGGGAATCAACAGAATTGGGGCGAAGCTTTCCGTTTTTTGTGGCTTCGCGAATCGCCTCAATAATTTGATCGGTTAACTGAAGTTGATTAACCCCTACAGGGACCTTGATGAGAAAAGTTGGCAGGCCTGTATCTTGGCAAATGGGGGATACATTGGTTTCAGCCAGTTGAATATTATCAGCAATGGTTGACAGCGCTAGCGCCGCACGAGTTCCTTCGTTTTCTTTTTCAGTTGCTTTCTGGATTGCGTAGCGCACATCTGGAGGCAAATTAGTAGAAGTTTCAACGATCAGGTCATAAATAGCTCCTTTGATTGATTCCATAATGCTTACTCCTTTACTCATTGACTATAGTTATAATCGTGATATGCAATCAAATCACCTTTATTTTATCAAAATTAGGCTAAGAATACTTCCGATTGATCTGAAAAGCAACAATGACCAGGTAGGATGAACCAAAAAGATATGGCAAGAAGTGCAGCAAACAGCGGGAGTGTTCAAAAATCACCCAGTATTCCTTATAATAGAAGATGATCCAAAAGCGTGTTGATTTTAAATTTGCATTGTTTTTGTTCATGGATAGGTGTGGTGGTTATGAATCTGGTAAAAGAACTGGAAAAAGAAAGATTGATTGCCATTATTCGCGGCTATGATGGGGATCAATTAAGGGATATAGCAAAAGCGTTAGTCGCAGGTGGCATTCGCTTTATCGAGATCGCATTGAATTCCCCAAATGCAATTAAAGGGATTGCACAACTTGCTGAAGACGTTGATCGAGAAGTTCATATCGGAGCTGGAACTGTACTAAATGTTCAAGCAGCAAAAGAAGCTATTGCGGCGGGAGCAACGTATCTCATTGCACCAAATGTAAATCCAGAAGTCATCACTTTTGCAGTAAACCGAGAAGTGGAATGTTGGCCGGGTGCGTTTACACCCACTGAAATTGCAAATGCAGTTGAACTGGGTGCCAGTGCGGTAAAAGTCTTTCCAATTTCGTTTGTCGGTCCCCGTTATCTTGAGGCAATTCGTGGACCTTTAAATCAGATTCCCTTTATTGCAGTCGGCGGTGTCAGAGTTGATCAATTTTCTGCATATTTGCGGGCAGGAGCAATTGCAGTAGGAGTAGGGAATCATTTACTTGAGCCAACGTTGATTCGATCCGGCAGATTTGATCAATTGTCTCAACGAGCCAGACAGTTTGTTGAAAAAGTAAAAGAAGGTGAAGGACAGAAATGATCAAATATATTCGGAATCTTTGGGATCAAAATGAAGATGGACAAAATTGGTTGAAAGATATCGGGATCGATGGAAGAAAGTTAGACTTTTATGCACCATATGAGGAAGAAGAAGATATTTATCAGTTCAAGATTGGAGATATATTGCGGGATACATATACGGATCATGATTATCGAGCGGTTGCTAAAATTAAAAAGAAATCAAGGTGGGGAGAAGAGAGAGATGTATTTATTTTGAAATCCTTAAAAACGGATGATCAATTTGGGTTGGAACATTCGGTGGAAGGTTTTGGAGGCCTTCGTTATCATAAAAAATATCGATTGCTTTTCTCGCCAGAAGATTGGGCTGGTTATTTGCCTCTGTCAGAACTGCTTAATCCGACAGCGCGAGCGAAGAAAGATGAATCGATTCTCCCCGCGGAGCCAGGTCTTCTCTTTTTTTATGATCAACAATATCAATTGCAGTACTTAGAAAAAACGCGAAATATAAAGGAAGCCGTTTACAACTATCTGGCCAGTGATGAAGAAACAGCAGTTCATTCGATCCGGCATCTTTTTCACTTTCTGTGCTATATCAAGCGCAAAGAGAGTGAGGAACGCTCAGCATTGTATTATTTTTTCCGGCGTCGCTTGAACCCAAAATGGGATCAAAAATCTCTCATTGCACGGCAGTCGGAACTTGGAGCAATCCCAGGACTTGATCGCTATAAGCAGATTTTGCGCTTTTCGTTAACAGTGGAAGATTTATTACAGCATTTGCAACAAAATCAATCAGAATCTTCACTGGACACCAAAGAATTGAAGGAAATTGCTCAATATATCACGTCCTGGGAAGAGAAGGGTCGAATGGAAGAATTAGTTGAGCTTGTTTTACAGCACTGTTTAGAGGAGTACCATAANCGGAAATGCAACGATTCAGCTGTAGGCTGAGAGGATGAAAAGTTCCATTAATTTTCTCCGTTCTCCAATGCTTTTAATTCTATTTTTACTTTTGCAAATTGTTCGCGAATCTGTTCATTTGTCCAACCTTGTTGTGTATAGAAGATTAGGCGATCGAGCAAAAGCGGGGACCAATTTAACCTCATCATGGTTTGGGTAAAGGTATGTGCAGCGATTTCACGTGCACTTGTTAGCCTTCGTTTGATTGTAAAAGGTCCCCACTGTTTGATGGTGCACTTTTTTATTTTTTTCTTGCTCTTTTTTTTCGCTTTTTTTTCGAGATGATGAAACAGTTCGTGATAGAGATGCAAACTGATGAGCTCTTCTTCGTGAACAGCCGTAATGGTTTTGGTAAAGAAGTTTTGCAATTGTTGAATGGAATTCAAGAAAATATCAATTGTAGGTGGTTGGTGTATATATTGGGCACGAACCTGCTGATCAGTTGGATGTTGTTGGCGAAAACGGATCTTTAATCCTGCTTGCAGCAAATAGTTGAGTAGGTTTCGGTAATCAGTAAATTCAGGTTGCTGTTGGGCCATCTCTTCTCCAAATGCAATCGCTGTGGCTAGAGTTGGCAAGATCTCTTCTTTTGGCACAAATGGGAAGCTGGGATCTTGTTGTAGTTCAAGAAACGCTAAACCTTTTGGAGAAAGAGTGGGCCAGATTCGATCGACATGCAGGGCACGTAGGGATTTTCTTTTTTTGTTATCCATAAAGAACAATCCCCCTAATTCGCTCGTTTTTATTTTCTATGTGTTGAATGGTTTGTTTTATTCGTATAAGTTGACTAGCAAGCGAATAGAGGGATTGTATTTACGTCTGTAGTAGATCGAGCAACCAAGCTTTTATGTCAATGATGCGTGAATATCGGGGAGTAGAATCAGTACCAGCAACAATCATTGGGACATAGGAGTCCAGGTAATGAAGAGAGCCATGGGAAGCACCGCGATGTTTAGGCGAAGGCCCAAAAATTAGCTCGTAACCCGGTGCAGCTGTAAGAATAATCACGCGTTCATAGGTCTCACTGACACCCTGCAAACGGCTAAGGGCATCAGGATAGATGCCATATGATATGGTATGATCATTGACGGAAAGATCTAAAATGGCTAAATTTCCTTCAAGCGACCAAGTCTGCTGATATTCATCCACAAATTCACCACCTGCCGAAAAACGCAANCCCCCTTTTTGTTCTCCACTTACGACATGAAAATGTCCATTCTCTTTCCAAGCAATCAAATCGATTCTCTTCTCTTGTTTGAGGCGATTAACCACTTCTGTAAAGGAGAGTTGTTCATCTAAAAGATAGAGATAGGCCATCCGTTCGTTAACACAACAAACCAATTGATCGCCAGCTTGTGGTCTCTGGCTTTGGACAGGCGTAATTTGATAAGGAGCTAGCAGTTGTTTCAGATCGACAAACGCTTGTTGCTGATTGGCAATGGTATCAGTTTGGCCACTGTCGCCTAAAACAATAAAAATGGTTTGTTCGAGGGCTTCTTTCCAAGAAGCATAGCTGTTTAAAATGGATTGCAAGGATTTATCAAAGCGTTCAATCCCTTTTAACACGCTTGACCCCTTCTGATGAACGACATCATCGTTGCTAGGAAAATAGGCAATCGTGAAAGGGGGAAGGAGTTGTTTTCGGATTAGAAAAGTTAGTTCATCCGTTGTGAAGCGATCATTACCACCATAGCGATGCCAGATTGGGTCATGTCGAGTGTGCGGATTGAGCTTATGAAGTTTACCAAATGAAAATAGTGCAGGTCCTTTGATGGATAATTGAGGAGGAAAGCCGACAAACTGACGCATTAACCATGGAATATGCAATGTATGGGAATGGTTGCCGCGATAGACGAAGGCGTTAATGGATGCCGTTGGCCCGTCAAATGCTTCATGAATTGTTTTTGTGTTTGCATGTAAGTAGCGATGATTGAGATGAATCAGACTATCAGTTAATACTTGCTTTAAACCAACACGAAATGATTCAATAGCACCCGTACCAAAATTGACAATTCGCTTTTGTTTTGGATCGTAATAGTTGAGTCCGAAAATTTGGTGTTGGTTAGGCGAGGTTCCAGTTAATAGCGTTGAATCGATGGTTACTGACATTGTCGGAAAACTTGAGACCACTTTTGGAAACAAGTTTCCTTGGTCACTTAGGAATTTCAGAGCAGGTGCTCGGCCTGCTTGCATTGCTTGTATTAATGGTTTTGTCATCAATGAATCAACGATCAGCATCACAATCGGTTTTTGCCGCTTCGCAAGAGTCGGAAATCGCTTTTGCAGGTTTTGCGCTTGTTTGCTAGCTCGTTGCATGGAAAAGAAACCAATGACAAACATGACTAATAATGCGATTCCAACAAGGACAAGTGTTATCATCATGATCACCTATTTTTCTGTGTTACGTGCAAAGCAGTGAATGTGAAAAATGCATCATTCGGATTTTAGATCATCGTTTTAGAGAAAGAATTTCAGCTCGTATCCTGATTCACGATATTTGTGTTGAATTTGCGTGTGTTTGGACTCATATGGTATTTTGTGCAGGCTGATCTTGTTTTATTTGGGTTCCAGACTTTAAATATAGAGTCATTTTTGTTTCAGATTGCTTCTTGATAATTAAAGGAATTTTACTGATGAGCCACTTCTTCCATTTGTAAAGACTAAACATTCACTTAAAAACTTTTTTTCGTTTCTTTCGGAAAACGTTTTTATCGTTATGTGCATGAAATTGAAGTACATGAAACTCTAAAGTATTTTTTAAATATTTGTAATGATGTAATTAGATGTTTATATAATATAATAATGAATTGTATAAAAAAGATTATTGATAGAAGGAGTGTAAGATCACAAATGCGTTCTGCTTCTATATTTGCTTTGATAATTGCTTTACTGGTTTTGTTACCTACTGCAGCTATTCATGCAGCGGAATCACCCGAGCAGCGCCTCGAAAAGTTGGAAAAGCAGACGGAGCAGCATGAACAGTTACTTGATGGCTATCAAAAGCTGTTGGAAGAAAGTAAGAACTTTCGTGAGAATTTACAGCAACAAGTTCAACAAGTTTATAGCGATGTGCAAACAAAGTCAGAATCAATGAGTCTAACCTTTAACATAACTCTCACAATTTTATCTGTGTTAATTATTACTGTTCAAATTTATCTAGCGATTGTTGTTGGGCTAAGTAGGAAAGAGGTTAAACAGGTTGGTCTGGAGATGAAAGAAAGAGCGGAAAAGGAGCTTCAAAAACAACAAAAAGCGTTACAGGCTGTTTATGAGCAAAGAGTCAAACAGATGGTGGAAGAGAGTAAGCAAAAGTTACAGGAAAGCATTAATAAAGAATATGATAAACTGTTGCAGCAACTAGTTGAGGAAGATAAGTATCAAAAAGCGATTCAACGTATTATCCAACGAGAACTCTCTTATACTACGGCTAGAGTTTGTGTTGTTAGTAAAACGGATAAAGAAATGGAGAGGTTACAAGAGTTTGAGATTCCTTTGATCAGACGGTTTGGCTTGAAGGAAGAGATTCAGTCTTATTCTTTTGAATCCAATCCAGCAGAGATTGAAGATAATATTAACAATGGCGAGGTTGATATTCTTATTTATAGCTGTGAACAATTAGCAAAAGAAAAGGATAAAGATGAGTTTCTCATTCGACTAGCGGATTTGCTCTTACAATCCAAACGAGATATTTCCTTGATCACCTACACATCTCAACGACGGCTTACGAAAGAAGAAATAGAAAAAACAAGTAAACTTATTCATACCTCTGCTAATTTCCCAGCGACTTTACTGAGTCAACTCCTATCACTAGCGTACGTGTATAGTCGGGATACCAGTCGATTGCGATCAGAGCGTAACTAAAAGGGGGATTACTCCTTGTTACAACAGAAAATCCATTTTCGTGTAGAAACACCTTTGTTTTGCGGTGGATATGACCCTTCTTTGTCTGAGTGGCGTGCTACATCGCTCAAAGGCGTGATGCGTTATTGGTATCGAGCGATTCAACCAGATACAAAAAAAGAGAAAGAAATCTTTGGTAGTACTAAAAAACAGTCCATGATCCATTTGCATGTAGATCGCAAGCGATTCAATAAGAGTAAAAATTATCAAGAGTTCCCCAATTATTTTTCTTTCTTTCTGAAGAATCAAAAGAGGGAATATATTAAACCAGGCAGCAAATTTACTTTGCGGTTGTTATATCATCCTGAGGCGGCCTCTTTTCAGCGTGATGTCCTAATAAGTTTATGGTTGATGACCACAATTGGTGGTTTGGGTGCGCGTTGCCGTCGAGGGTTTGGGACTCTTTCAGTTCTGCGAGTTGAAGGTGGTCAGCTGGGAACCGAAATTGATTTGTCGTTAGGCAGATGTTCTTCAATTCAGAATTGGGCGGAACGTGTCCAAGACTTTTTACAGCAGTGTTGGCGTTGGTATCCACCGAGTCATCAAATTACGCATCCGATGGTTCATCCGAAGCTGAAAATGTTTGTTCCTGAGTCTGGTTCTCAAAGCTGGAATGTTGCATTAAAAAAGGCGGCTACTATTCTTAAACAATTTCGCAAACAAAACAAAAAGAACACAAGAATTCTAAAAGTGATGGGAACTGCTGAGGAGAGGGAGCGGTATCCCTCTGCTGCTTGGCTACGTCTTGTTCGGATTCAGAATCGATTTTATCCTGTTTTTTTTGTATTACCCAGTGATCTTTCGCCCGACCTATATCAAGAGTTTATACAGCTTTGGGGAGAATGGTTGGTGAATCATCATTTTGAGATGAGTGAATTTGATCAGTAAGTTTTTGAATGGGCTAAATTCAAATGGTAATACGAGGAGAGGTTTGATAAAGCCAAAAGACTCCCCTTATGGGAGTCTACAGCTTCAAAGATTGGATTTGCTTTTATACGCGAAACATATTATATAGTGTTAGTATTTTAAAGATTAAAATATATCTTTAATTAGCTCCTCCATAAAATCGTTCCTTTCTTTTAAGTATATTGAGATAAGTTTCATTTCTAGGAAAAATATTAATGGGAAACCGCCGAGTATAATTCCAAGGATGCTGAACCAAGAGCGGGTCGTGAAATAAGACCAAATTCCTGATGCGACGGAGAAAATTGCGAAGATCAAGGTTGCGATATAGGCCTTTGGAAAGAATAGCAATATGAAACTTAACAAACCAAATATTGCAGAAATAATGGGAAGTGGGATTTGCTTAGATTGGTTTTCCATAAAAGTCTATCTCCTTTTTTAAAAATAATAAATTTACATTAAATAATACAAAATGTAAACTAAATAGGCAATTATTAATATATGAATAATAAGGATATAGTTTAAATTATAAACAATCTCAAAGCCGTATTCTTATTTTTTCTTCATTTTTCAACCCTTTCGTCTTAAAAGTTAAATGTGTCATCTTAATCTTTCCAAATATACAAAAGAGTGTTTATCGAGATGCCAAATGAGGAAGATAACAAAAGTAGATGAGATGACTCGATTCCAACTCGATTAGCATCTCTTTTTATTTGTTTCAAAAAAAGTAAAATTTTATCGATTTGATTTACATATTCGAGCAAAGAAGTGAAATATTCGGTGTTTTTATTAAAAAACAGGTGGTCTTGCCTCTCAAAGAAAGAATAGTTGAAGAATGATTGCTAGAAATGAGTGTGAGTAATGAGTAGAGTGTTGCAATTTTCAATTTCACCTGTTCAAGACTTTATTGCGCGCTCAAGACGAACGCGGGATCTGTTGTGTAGTTCGTTTCTGTTATCCTATTTGTCCGGTCAAGCAATGATGCGAGTGATTGAGAAGAATGGTTCTATTCAGTTCCCCATTGTTCACCAAGCGGGTAGCATTGTTGATGATTTGTTGCGAGNGATTCAGGAAGAAGGAAGGCAGCAAAAGAAAGGACCATGGATCGGCAGTTTGCCCAACCGCTTTCAAGCAGTGATTCCTGATCATTTTGAACCAACAGAATGTGTCATTGCAATTAAAGAAAAATGGCAGAAAATTGCCAATGTAGTATGGCAACAAGTGGTAGAACCGATTGCAGATATGGGAAAAGGAACTAGAGAAATTTGGGAAAGACAAGTTGAACGTTTCTGGGAGATCCATTGGGTCATTGGAGAAGAGGCCGATTTACTGCGTCGACGAAAGTATTGGCGTGAATTTGTGCCCGCAGTGAAGGAAAGAAGGAAACGAAAATTAGAAGAAGGAGATAAATGCATGTTATTTCCTTATCTGCAAGAGTTATCAGGTTATACCGGTGTGGGGCGAAATCCAGATGGTCGACGTAAGCAACGTCAGTTTTGGGAGAAATTGCGAGCAACGATTCAACACGAGCGCGATTTAGGGGAGAATGAACGACTTAGTGCTATTGGGATGATCAAACGATTTTTCCCTATCTACGCCAAAGAAGCGATTGGTTGGAGTTTTCCTGACGAGGTTCGTTTTTTTCCATCTGTTTCTTGTTTAGCAAGTCTACCATGGCGAAAGAAGGTACTGTTTAAAGTACCGAAGGAAGCAGAGCAATATGCGAATGAAGCTAAGAACGTGTTTTCGACAAATTTAAATGTCAGACGCTTCTTTCCAAATCATCGTCATCACCCTTGGGTGCTGATGGATCATCAAGCCATTCAAAGGTCCAATTTGGAGTCTTACCCAAAGTTAAAGGCAAAGTTTAAAAAGTTATGCCGAGAAGTGGAAAGTGAACCGGATCATTACTATGCACTATTACTAATGGATGGCGATCAAATGGGTGAATTGCTGAAGATACCTCAGCAATCGAAAAGGGTCAGTCAGGCATTAGCTGACTTTACACAACATGTGCCGAAAATCGTACAGGATACCAGCGGTGTTTTAATTTATGCTGGTGGTGATGATGTATTCGCGTTGTTTCCCAGTGATCGGGTATTTCAAGCAGCGATTCGATTGCGCGAAAGATATCAGCATTCCTTTCGAAAATATGCTGGTTCCATTCAAACAGCTTCGATTTCCGCAAGTATTGTTTTTGCAAGTCAAGGGACATCTTTTCAGCAGGTTATCCCATATGCACATCAGCAACTTGATCAGATCGCAAAGGAGAAACATGGACGAAATAGTTTAGTTGTGAGTGTATATAACCGATCAGGCGAGATTGTTCATTGGGCAGCACCATGGGAAAAAGCGATTCATCCGGATCACAATCAAATCCGACTAGAGGTGTTGGCGAAGATTTTAAAACTTTCCCAATCGTATCTTCATCAATGTAAACTCGTACTGGAGCCGTTATCGAGGGTGCTTCGTGATCGTGAGCTTAGGGAGATTGCGGTTAGTGAATGGGAGCGGATTTATGGTCAGGAAGCAAGTGAAAATGTAAGGNAAGCAATTATGTCCCTAGTTGAACTCGGTTTGTTTATGCGGCATGAGCAAGAACATCCCAAAGGAGGCAGAACAGTAACAAAATATCAGCATCAATTTTCGGCTAATGTAGCTCAATTGATTGCTTGGTTGCGACAAAGGGTGACGAAGACATGAGATGGCGTTTTCGTTTTATTGATACGGGTTTTTTTCGCGATGGAACTCCTTTTTCTTATGGTGAGACAAGCGCGTTACATCAGAAAAGTTTTTTTCCACCATTAATCTCCACTTTACAGGGAGCAATTCGGACTGCACTAGCTCGTTTCCAAGGATGGGAGGTGAAGCGTGGACAAAAATTGATTGAGATCTGGAACAGAAAGGTCCTCGGCGATGGAACAATGACAGGTCAGTTATCGTTTAAAGGTCCNTATTTGGAGTGGGATGGAGAGCAGCTCTATCCACTTCCGCGTACGCTGTTATTTGAAAATGAGCAACCTCATCCATTGGCAACAGCAGTACGAAAGCCCGTTGGCTGGTTAGTACCGGGTGAAGAAGTGGAGAGTGATCTGGGGAAGAAGCGTTTATTAAAACCAACTGCATCCAAAGGAAAATTGTTTTCAGGCTGGGTGAAAGGTCATGTGTTAGAAGCCATATTAAACCAAAAGCTACCCAAGTCCGATCAAATCTATTGGCCCGAGCAATTGTGGAAAGAAGAAAAGCGAATAGGTATTCGACGTGACTCTCGTGCATCACAGGCAGTGGAGGGACATTTATACACCAGTACTCATATTCGTCCGCATGCGAAAGTACGTGTTGCAGTTGATGTAGAAGGTGTGCCATCCGATTGGCATGTTCCTGATCGCTTTACCGTCCCCTTAGGAGGAGAAGGACGCTTTGCGGAAGTGACCGTAACAGAAGAACAACCCGATTTTTTAGCATTTCCAAACTTTTCGGCTGAAGAAGATACGGTTCGTTTTACCGTTTCGTTGGTAACCCCGATGTTGATTACAGATCACAGTCAGATGACGAAAGGGCCACTGCCAAATATGGAATGTTTGACGGCCAGCTTAGGTCGTTATTTCTCTTTGGGTGGATGGAATTTGAGTGAAAATAGCCCTCGTCCATTGCAACCAATGTGTCCAGTTGGTAGTACTTGGTATTATATTGCCGATTCATCAATGATTCCAACGTTAAGGTCATTGCATGGAACGTGTGTTGGAAAAAAAACAACATTCGGCTTTGGGCAAATCTGTATTGGAAAATGGGAGGAAAGAGATGAGTAGTCAGAAAATCATTGGGATTTTGGCAGAAACATCGGTCCATGTCGGAGCAGNACAAATGTTTGGGGCGATTGATTTGCCGGTTGCTCGTGAAGCTGCAACTCAATTTCCCTTTATTCCCGGTTCCAGTTTAAAAGGGTCCTTTCGCGAAAAGGTAGAACAGGATTCAGAGGAGAAGGCTAAACAATATTTTGGCTCTGAAAATTCGGCTGCGGGAATTGGTNTTTCGGATGGAAGATTGTTGCTGTTGCCGATTCGTTCTTTGTCGNGACTTTACTGTTGGGTGACTTGTCCTTACTTGCTGGAACGTTTTGTTCGAGATTTGCGATTGACAGGTAGAGAATGGGATCTTCCCAGGTTACAGATCGAGGAGGAGCAGGCGTGGGTCGTCGTAGGGAAATCTCCTTTGATTCTGGAGGAGTTTGTTTTTAATGCTGTACAAAAACCTGATGAATTGAACAAGATTGTGGAAGGGATCTGTGGTTTGATTGCTCATCCTTCTGTTCAAGATCGTTTGCGCAAATCGTTCGTTGTTGTTCGTGATGAGGATTTCTCCGCCTTTGCCCAGAGAGGTCTTTTTGTGTATGCTCGCAATTCATTGGATGATGAAACCAAACAGAGCAAGGGTTTATGGTATGAGGAGGCGCTTCCAGCTGATACTTTGCTTTATACCATCCTTTTTGCACGCAATTCCGAGCAGGATCAGATTTTGGCACAGTTTATCCAAGAAATTGAGAGAGCTCCATATCTTCAAGTAGGTGGGAATGAAACGATCGGACAAGGGTGGACCATTCTTTGCAGCGATGGAGGTGGGGAGTATGAATCGTAAACAGACATGGGATCATCAACGGATGAAATACGCAAGGGATAAAACGATGGAAATGAAAAAGTATGATCCTCAAGTTGGTGATGATTATGCCTCCTATGTAAATTCCCTTCCGGCCGAGATCTTGATTAATGGTTTGGGGCTCGCGCTAGCTCAGTTGAGAGCGGCGGCAAAACAACAAGAAAATGATCCGCACGAGTTGCTATATCAGCATGTCCAGGGCTGGCTTTGTCAAGATGTTCCACAAACGCCTTATCCCAAATCGATGGATCTATTGGAGGCGATCATGAAATATGATCGTAGACGATATGAATGGGCCATCCAGGAGACATTGGCATGGCTAAATTGGCATAAAAAATTTGTCAATGCTTATCTAAAGATTCGGAAAGAAGAGGATGAGGATGACGAAATATCATTTTCCCATTTATCGTGAAGCGCAATCACTTGAGCCAACCCCACATGCCAATCAAGGGCTAGTATTTAATAAATGGGTTCGAACATGGAAGAAAACAAAGGAACAGTATGAACTGGATAAGCAAGCTTTTTTGCGTGATTGGCATAAATCGGTTGGCCAACCATCTTTGATGGATGAATATCATCAACGCTTGCAGAGACTTGTCAATCGATTGCAAGGAATCACGTTTCACTGCAAAAATATTGATGCGTTTGTTACTGGAATGGGTTTGCCACATCCACTTGAGAATGGATTAATTTGGCATCATACATTGGGAATCCCTTATATACCAGGCTCTACATTAAAAGGAGTGTTGCGAGAGTGGCTGGAGAATTGGCTAAAAGTAGAGGACGAGACAATTCACCATATTTTTGGCAAAGGGGAAGAAGAACATCATGTTGGAGCATATTACTTTTTTGATGTATTNCCAGTTAAGCCAGTCAAGCTACAGGTTGATATTATGACACCTCATTATCAAGAGTATTTTAGCGGAACGAGTCAATTTCCACATGAGCACTCCAATCCTATTCCAATCCCTTTTTTAACAATTGCTCCCGATCAGATTTTTTCATTTTCACTGGCGCCAATGAAATCGAAGGACCACTTGGGTTTGGAAAAGATTCGCGATTGGATTATAGAGGCATTATCTACGATTGGGCTGGGAGCCAAAACTGCAGCAGGTTATGGTCGTTTTGAAATAACACAATCGACGTAGTATAATCATAGGCTCTTTGATCATAAGCCTGGCCCGTTCCATTACTCAATTCCTTGGCTCCCCTGTTCCTTTGCTGGCTGTCAACTTGATCAAGTTTGATTTCTTCAGCTCACTGGAAAAGAAACAGTTGGCAATCCGTTGGTGGATCATGTAGTAGCACGTTTTGTCTCGCCTATTTTCCAAAAAAGATACACATGAAACCAAGCCTGTTCATATGATAATCTGACTGAGTCCCTAACCCTCATGTTCTAAGTGCTTGAGCAAGGAAAGGTGGCACAACATTGACAAACCAAAAAGGAAAGCCTTTGTTGACGAATCGGGAGAGGGAAGTGTTTGAGCTGTTAGTGCAAGATAAAACAACTAAAGAGATTGCCCAACAACTTTTTATTAGTGAGAAGACGGTAAGAAACCATATCTCCAATGTGATGCAGAAATTAAATGTAAAAGGACGCTCACAGGCAGTAGTTGAGCTGGTACGGTTGGGTGAGTTGGAAATATAACAATTGGAAAACCCTCAAGATTGTTGTTCGAGGGTTTTCTGTTTTTTTATTTTTTCTGTTATTGAATATGTTTATTATAGATGATAATTATGAAATCAATTGGAATTTATTCATTGTTTACATACCAATGTTCATGACTTTTTTTAATATNGCAACTGGGGGAAGAAGGAGGCAGCAATGATTCGGGGACAACCAGTGAAGATTCTTCCGCTTTTTCCTACATATTCAACAGTCAGGCAGTTATTACAAGCTTTTCAAACACCGACGACCATTCACCAAATTTCGTCGATGCAAAAAGCCATTCGCGAGCAGATTGGGACGCCACAGCAGCCAATGGATTGGCGCGATCCATCACAATGGATTGAAGAGCGATTGACGGATGGGGATCGCGAAATTGCGAAAAAGCTTTGGAAACATCAAATTAATCCACGCTACATCCAAGGTGCATTGTGGGTGGTGAAGCAATATCAGTTCATCACTATTGATGAGCATGGTAACATTGAACTTTCTGAGCGCGGTAAGCGTTTTCTTGATGGAGATCAACAAATTTACGTTGAGATTGATCAGTCACAGGGGATTCTAGAAATTTTGTCCATATTGGGGTCGCGAGATCGTATGCATCGAAAAGAACTACTCCCGGAATGGGAAGAATTTTTACTCAAATATACCAACTATAGTCGCACAACGGCTGTTAAGGATACATTGCGGAGAAGGTTAGTGAACTTAGAAGAGCGGGGATTGGTGTCGCGGGAAGGATCTTATGTGCAAATTACGGAGTTGGGAATACAATATCTCAATCAGGTTGGTCCCGTTGTTGAGCAGGAGGGAAGTGTCAAAGAGACGTTATTGCGAAGTTTGGAAGCATATAACAGGCAACAACGTGATGTGTTAAAAAAAAGATTGTTTCGGCTGACTCCCTATCAGTTTGAGCGGATGATCAAAGATCTATTGGAAGCAATGGGGTATGAAAATGTTGAGGTAACCAAAGCAAGTGGTGACCAAGGTGTTGACTTGATTGCATCCATCCAGTTTGGCATCACCACAATTAAAGAAGTGATTCAGGTGAAGCGTGTGCAAGGGAGTGTTGGTCGTCCCGTATTAGATCAATTGCGAGGAGCGTTGCATTACTTCGGAGCGCTTCGTGGCACAATTATTACAACGGGAACATTTACCAAACAGTGTAAGGAAAAAGCATTATTTCCGGGAGCTGCACCAATCGGCTTGATTGATGGGGATCGCCTTTTGGACCTTTTGTTTCAACATGAAGTTGGAGTGAAAAGAAGAAGGATCGTTCTGTATGATCTAGATGATGCTTATTTGATGGAGGAATATTATCCATAGACTTTATTCATGTTTTAATATAATTTTATTTATGTGAAACAACATTGTTCAGAGTGGAGGATTATGGTTGAACTTGTTATCGATGGGAAATGCTGTACTTTCAATGGGAATCTATATGCTGATTGGTTACTTGGTTTCCAGGAAGATTCGTTTACAGCAAAATACAAAAGATTTTATGGTTACTTTAATTGTGTATGTTGCCTTTCCTTGTCTTATTTTATCCAGTTTTTCCAAGTTAACCATTGAAAAAGAGTTGTTTACAGAATTATTGATTGTATTTTTCTTTTCCGTTTTGCTTTATCTTTTTACACTTTTTTTTGGATTAATCGTGACGCGTATGTTTCGAGGGTCAAAGCAGAAGGCAAAGGAGATTGCCGTTATATCAGCTCATGCAAATACCGGTTATATTGGTATTCCACTTTGTTCACTCTTTGGACCGAAAGTGGTTTTATTGGCGGTAATCTATGATGTCGGAATCGGCGTTTCTTTGTGGATTTTTAGCATGCTGATTTTACAAAAAAGATTTTCATTTGACTTGCAAATTATAAGGAAGATTATCAATCTTCCGCTGATTACGATTCTGCTAGGCTTTTTGTTCAATCTGCTTCATTTGCAATTACCCCCTAACCTACTCCAATTAACAGATCGTTTGGGTTTGCTTGCTTCGCCTTTGGCGATGATATACATCGGGAGTTTTATTCCGCAATTGATCAACAAAAAACAACAAGCTAAGCCGATTTGGTTGTCCATTGCATTGGGGATCCGATTATTGCTGATCCCATTACTGATTGCAATGATCCTGCGCCAGCTTCAATTGGGCGTGGATGTTGCACAAGTTATTTTAACGATGTCGATGATGCCGGTTGGGGCAATGGTTCCGATCATCTTTGCGATGAATAATGCTGATGAAGAGTTTGGAGCATCAGCTACGGTTTATTCAACGCTTATTTCTCTTGTCACGATTCCTGTGATGATGACCATCTGTTGGCATTTAGTCGGGATTAAATAATTTGATTTGCTTAGCCATAAGCTCGCTTGCGCATCAGCGCTAAAATAGCGGAAAAATTGTCCTCTTTGGCAGTTTTATTTCGCTTGGTTGTCTTGCATTTCAAACAACGGTGTGTCAGGATGAACTGATCGCCTTTTACTTCCACCTGAATGGGTTCCATCAAACCGTGGCAAGTTGCCATGCGGTCGCCAGGATTTTGATCAACGTGCTTGCTATAAAGACAGTGGGGGCAATGATTGGTGTAACCATTGCCTTTGACAAATTTATTGCAATGCTCACAGATAAAATCCTCGATGTTGCGTGAAAACTTTTTTACCATTGGCCATCCCTACTTTTTAGTAATAAGGTGAAATCATCAGGTAAACAAGGACACCGGTTATACTTACATAAAGCCAAATCGGCATGGTAAAGCGAGCCATTTTTTTGTGTTGCTCGACTTGCATATTCAGTCCTTTTGTTGCTGTAAATAAAGCCAAGAAGACTGTTGGAATGGCGAGCACAATATGTGTAATCAGAATAAAATAATATAGATATTTCAGCGGTCCTTCTCCACCGTATGAAGTAGATTCAGCCAGACTGTGATATGTCAAATAGGTCAGAAAAAACAAAGCCGTTGTGCCAAAAGCAGCAAAGATAAACCGACGGTGCATTTTGATATTTTTTTTCTTAATGAAATAAAATGCTGTCAGCAAGAAGATCGTGGTGAAGCTGTTAAAGATTGCATTCATCATCGGCAAAAAGGTTAGATCAAGATGACTCGCTCCTTTGTATTTTGGCATAAAGAAAAGGAGAACAATCACAGCGTTAATGATAATGGTTAGCGCCACAATCCATGGGGTTTCGTTTCGTTGTTTTATTGATTTCAATTTCGCTCACCTCAAGTAATAGTATACGGATTTTTAAGTGGCATAAAGCGAAAGAAAAAAACAGTCTGTTGACAAAATGACTGGTCAACGATGACACAAATTGTGCGGAACATGACATAAAAGCAATTTGTCATGAAGTTCTTGTTTCTTTATACTCTTTAACAAGATTTTTTATTTT
>JGI1652J44930_10000066_pt1 | contig 37726 bp, 39 predicted proteins | sample NewIslsDNAsample_FD_44930 | JGI IMG/M metagenome (IMG submission 44930)
CAGCCCNTTTTTTTTTTTTAGAATTCTAAATGTTTTTCAATATAGGATTTAACCTCTTCAATTGGAATGCGCACCTGCTCCATTGTGTCGCGATGACGGACAGTGACTTTGCCGTCTTCTTTTGAATCGAAGTCGTACGTGATGCAGAATGGCGTTCCGATTTCATCCTGGCGCCGGTAGCGTTTTCCGATGGATTGCGTATCGTCATAATCAACAGGGAAATACTTGCGCAAATCTTCCCAAATTTTGATGGCCTCTTCGGACAATTTTTTCGATAAAGGAAGGACCGCGGCCTTGAATGGGGCCAATACAGGATGGAAACGCAATACTGTCCGTTTTTCCCCGTTTTCCAATTCTTCTTCGTCATAAGCGTCGCATAAAAACGCAAGCGTCACGCGGTCTGCGCCGACAGACGGCTCAATGCAATACGGGATGTAGCGTTCATTGGTAACAGGATCGACATAAGTGAAATCTTCGCCGGAATATTCCATATGCTGTTTCAAGTCAAAATCCGTCCGGTCGGCGATGCCCCAAAGTTCTCCCCAACCGAATGGGAATTTGTATTCAATATCCGTTGTGGCTGCTGAATAGTGGGACAATTCTTCTTTTGAATGGTCGCGAAGACGGATATTTTCTTCACTCATTCCCAGACTTAACAGCCAGTTTTTACAGAATTCCTTCCAATATTCCTGCCATTTTAAATCTTCACCAGGTTTGCAGAAGAACTCCAGTTCCATTTGTTCGAATTCCCGTGTACGGAAAGTGAAGTTGCCCGGTGTAATCTCATTACGGAAAGATTTGCCGATCTGGGCGATGCCAAATGGAATCTTTTTGCGCATGGAACGCTGCACGTTCTTGAAGTTGACGAAAATTCCCTGGGCCGTTTCCGGACGCAGATAAATTTCGTTTGCGGAGCTTTCCGTAACGCCCTGGAAAGTTTTAAACATCAAATTAAATTGGCGGATTTCCGTAAAGTCTTGAGCGCCGCAGTCCGGGCAGTGAACATCGTATTGTTTCATCAATTCCTGCATCTTATCGAAAGACAGGCCGTCAACGATGATTTCGTCGCCTTTTTCCTTTGCGGCTTCTTCGATTAATTTGTCGGCTCTGTGTCTGGCTTTGCATTGTTTACAATCGACCATTGGGTCATTGAAATTCCCGACGTGGCCGGAAGCTTCCCAAGTGCGCGGGTTCATTAATATGGCAGAGTCAAGACCGACATTGTACGGAGACTCTTGAACAAATTTTTTCCACCAGGCCTTTTTGACATTGTTTTTCAGTTCAACTCCAAGCGGACCGTAATCCCACGTATTGGCAAGGCCTCCGTATATTTCAGATCCCGGAAATACAAATCCGCGTTGTTTCGCTAAATTCACGATGGTTTCCATTGATTGAACAGCCATTTTTGTTCCTCCCAATTTATATATTTTTATCATTATAAATATAGAAAAGCACCCGTCTCCGGGCAATGCGCCCGGGGACGAGTGCTTTGTTGACACCCGCGGTTCCACCCCGATTGATTGCATTCCATCCAAAAAGAAATGCAATCCTCTTTTTTGAAAAAAGGCTCCAGGATGCCGTTTCTCTTTTCGTGTAGGCTTTCACCATCCCTACTCGCTGTTGGTTGAAAAGATACTTATAGTCCTGTCATCGCCTGGAATATATGAAATTAATGATTTGTTGTCGGTTTTAGTTGTGACATTATTTTATCATGTAGGACTTTTCTTAGCAAATGTAATAAAAATAGTATATAATATTTGAGTAAAAGTATAACACTAATTGAGGCGGTGAGTCCAATAGAACTCAATGCACGTCAAGATAAAATTCTGCAGATTGTTAAAGAAAAGGGTCCAATCACAGGGGAGAAGATAGCGGAACAATTGAATTTAACAAGAGCAACTCTCCGGCCGGACCTCGCGATTTTAACAATGGCAGGTTTTTTGGATGCCAGACCCAGAGTCGGGTATTTTTATTCGGGCAAAAAAACCATGGCCTCTGTGGCAGAGTCCATGATGAATTTAAAAGTGAAAGACTTCCAATCTTTGCCGGTCGTCGTTTCTGAAAATATGACCGCTTATGATGCGATTTGCCAAATGTTTTTGGAAGATGTGGGCACATTATTTGTAGTGGATGAGCATTCCCGCCTGCAAGGAGTGCTGTCCAGAAAAGATTTGCTCCGGACGTGCCTTGGAACGCAGGCGATTACAAAGATTCCGGTTCATATCATCATGACTAGAATGCCTAATATAGTATATTGCCATAAAAACGATTCGCTTATACATGCCGCGAAAAAACTTATTGAGCGGCAAGTCGATTCATTGCCGGTTGTGGAAGAACGGGAAGACGGATTGGAGATTGTCGGACGTCTGACAAAGACAAATATCACAAAAGCCTTTATTTCATTGTCGGAAATCAATGATTTGTAAGAGGTGCTGATTTGAAAAACTTAAAAATTTTTGTCGTATCGGATTCGGTTGGCGAGACTGGCGAACAGGTCGTAAAAGCGGCTGCCACGCAATTTCGGCCCAATTTTGACGGCGTCATTATAAGAAGGTTTCCTCACATTTCAAGCGATGATCATATAAGAAACATTGTCGAAATTGCGGTGATGCAGGATGCAATCATCGCTTTTACTCTTGTAGAAAAACGGAAGCGCCAGTTGATGAAGGACCTATGCCAACAATTGAACATCGATTGTATCGATTTGCTTGGCCCCGTCATTGAGTTGTTCAGCCGGAAGCTTGATGAACAGCCGTTGGAAGAACCGGGACTTGTCCACAAATTGGATGAGGATTATTTCAAAAAAGTGGAGGCTATTGAGTTTGCCGTAAAATATGACGACGGACGGGACCCAAGGGGAATTTTACTGAGCGATGTGGTGCTGATCGGCGTTTCGCGGACATCCAAAACACCGCTTTCCCAATATTTGGCCCATAAGCGGTACAAAGTGGCCAATGTGCCGATCGTTCCGGAGGTTGAGCCGCCGGAAGAATTATTTCAGGTAGATCCGAGAAAGTGTTTCGGCCTGGTCATTTCCCCCGAAAAACTCCATGCCATCCGGAAAGAGCGGCTGATTGCTTTGGGATTAAGCGACGACGCCATTTATGCCAAAAAAGATCGNATTGAAAAGGAGATAGCCTATTTTTATAAAGTGGTGGAAAAATTGGGCTGCGAAGTGATTGATGTGACCAATAAAGCGGTTGAGGAAACAGCGAATGACATCATCGAAAGGTTGGAACGGTTGAAAAATATGTCATGAAACCCTCCGAGCAGGAGGTTTTTTTGCGCTTTTTAAAAAAATGAAAAAAGGGTATAGAAATTTGTTGAATAATGTTTTATAATAATAAAATTGTGGTAAAAATGTCTTTAACAATTATTTTAAAAAAAATTAACTTTTTGTGTCGCTTTTTAGAGGAATTTTTTAATTTTTATCGAATTGTGTAATGGAGCAACAAAGTTGGTGATGGAATGGTAAATAAAATCCCGGAAGAGTTAATTGAAAAAATCCGAACAGAGTCGGATATAGTCGATGTCATCGGCGAATATATCCAGCTCACCAAACGAGGCCGAAACTGGTTTGGGTTGTGTCCATTCCATAATGAGAATACACCTTCTTTTTCGGTTTCAGAGGACAAGCAGATTTTCCATTGCTTTGGCTGTGGCGCGGGCGGAAATGTCATCACCTTTGTCATGGATATTGAAAACATATCCTTCCCGGAGGCGGTTTCCAAATTGGGGAAACGGCTCGGGATTCATGTGGATATCCAAAACCAAAGTATGGACAACCGTCTTCGCCGATATTCACAAAAAGAAGAAAATATGTTGAATGCCCATCAATTTGTTGCTGAATATTATCATCATTTATTGATGAACACGGAAGATGGCGAGATTGCCTTAAATTATTTGCTAAAAAGAGGATTTACGAAGGAAGATATCGAATCTTATGGTATAGGATATTCTTTGCCGGCATGGGATTCGGTGGCCGTTTTGCTCGAGCGGAAAGGTTTTTCCCTCGATGAGATGGCGGAATGCGGACTCATCATCCAAAGAGAATCGGACCATACTTACTATGATCGCTTTCGGGGACGGATCATGTTTCCGATTTGCGATGAATTTGGAAAGGTGATCGGTTTTTCAGGCCGTCTGCTTGAGGCGAAAGAATCAGAACCGAAATATTTGAATAGTCCTGAATCACCAATATTTCGGAAAAGCGAAGTGCTTTTTAACCTGGACAAGGCAAGGGCTCCGATTCGAAAAAAACGTCAGGCCATCTTAATGGAAGGATTCATGGATGTACTTGCTGCAAAAAAAGCCGGAATCGACAATGCAGTGGCAACAATGGGCACTTCCTTGACGAAAGAGCATATCACAAGGCTAAGACGCTTAGTTCAAAATGTAGTGATCTGTTACGACGGTGATCATGCCGGTTGGGAAGCTGCCAAACGCGCTGCGGAATTGCTGTATAACGAACAAATGGATGTCGAAGTGGTTGTGCTGCCCGATCAGTTGGATCCGGACGAGTACATCCGAAAATACGGCCCGGAATCATTTGTACAAATGGTCGAAAAACCGCATNCTTACATGTCTTTCATGATGTTGTATGCACGCCGAAACAAGAATTTCCAATTTGAAAATGATGTTTTGCAATACATCCAGGAAGTGCTTGAGCAACTCGTTGGCAGGGCTTCGCCGGTTGAACGTGATTTATACATCAAGGAATTGGCGGAGGAAACCAAGGTTTCCGTAGAAGCTATTTATGCACAATTCAGAAAATTAGATGCTGACTTTGCTAAAAATTATAAACGAGCTGAACAAAAAAATACAGTAGTTAGCCAAGAAATTCATCCGAAAAATTTAAATGCGACAGAACGTGCTGAAAGACTGCTTCTTTCACATATGTTATTTGATATGGAAGTGGTGAACAACATTTTACGGAGTGAGGAACCGCAACCTTTCGTACATGATGAATATATTGCGGTATTTGTCCGTTTGATCGGTTTTTACGAAGAACATGGCATGCCGGATTACCAACGGTTTCTGGAAATATTGGACGATGCCGAGCTTCGGAGGATCGTCATGGAAGCTGCTTTGGTCGACCGGGATCCGGATTTTAAAGATGCCGAAATAGAAGATTGCCTGAAACAGCTGAAAAAACATCGCATCAAACTCGAAATCGAAAAACTCATGCATGATTCCAAGGAAGCCGAACGGATGCATGAGCATAAGAAAGCGTTGGAACTCGTCCAACGGATAGTCGAGCTGAAAAGAACTTTATCTGCCATTTGATTGATTTGGTTTTTAAAGGAGGAAGGTTTATGGCGGACAATTTGTCAGAGCGTTCAAGAGAAATTTTAGAAAAAAAATTGGAAGAAGCGAAAAATGAGCTTCGGGAAAAAGCGAAGGACGAAGGAATTTCCATGGAGGAAATTTCCAAAAAACTCGAACCGTTTGAATTGGAACCTGAGGATATCTTTCAATTTGCGGAAGAGCTGGAAAGCCAGTATGATATTCGGGTGGAAGGCAAGGAAGAGTTCGAATACGAAGCGATTGCAAAACAGGAAGAAGAACTTGAAGACGAATTTGATTTAAATGATTTAAGCGTTCCTCCTGGTGTGAAAATCAACGACCCTGTCCGTATGTATTTAAAAGAAATCGGACGCGTCGACTTATTAACGGCAGAAGAAGAGCTGGAATTGGCTAAGCGGATCGAACAGGGTGATGAAGAAGCCCGCAAGAAACTCGCGGAAGCCAACTTGCGATTGGTGGTTTCCATTGCAAAACGTTATGTAGGACGCGGAATGCTTTTCTTGGATTTGATTCAGGAAGGCAATATGGGATTGATTAAAGCGGTTGAAAAGTTCGATTACCGTAAAGGCTTTAAATTTTCCACTTATGCTACATGGTGGATCCGCCAGGCGATTACGCGCGCCATTGCCGACCAGGCAAGAACGATTCGTATTCCTGTTCATATGGTGGAAACCATCAATAAATTGGTCCGCGTTCAACGGCAATTACTTCAAGACTTAGGACGCGAACCGACTCCGGAAGAAATTGCGGAAGAAATGGATTTGACGCCTGAAAAAGTCCGGGAAATCCTGAAAATTGCGCAAGAGCCTGTATCATTGGAAACGCCGATTGGCGAAGAGGATGATTCCCATTTAGGCGATTTCATCGAAGACCATGATGCGCAATCACCTGCCGACCACGCCGCTTATGAATTGTTAAAAGAACAGCTTGAAGATGTGCTGGATACGTTGACTGACCGCGAAGAGAATGTGCTTCGCCTGCGTTTCGGCCTGGATGACGGACGTACTCGCACGCTTGAAGAAGTCGGCAAAGTGTTCGGAGTAACCCGTGAACGGATCCGTCAAATTGAAGCGAAAGCTTTAAGAAAATTGCGCCATCCATCCCGCAGCAAACGATTGAAAGATTTCCTTGAATAATGATATGATTTGAATCCGGAAAGGCGCCCTGTTTGGGTGCCTTTTTATATGAAAACTTTAACCAATTTTCATAGAAATTTATTACTTTCTATCGATGCCGAAAACTAGAAAAAAATATACAATGGAAATAAAGAATTTTAAGAATCTTGGAGATTATGTATGGATGATCCGAAAAAAGAAATTATTTTAAATGAAATCCTGTTTTGGAAACGGCATAAGCTATTGCCGGAACATTATTGCGATTTTTTGATGGCCCTCTATACGGAAGGAGAAGGGGTTGGGCTGCAAGACCAGATCCGTTCCGGAAATTCGATCTGGGGAAAGGAAAAACGGAAAAGGGCGGCTTTCTCCTTGTTGACGATGGTTTTAGCGGCTGCCCTACTGGTATTTTTGTTCCGCATGACTTCTTATGTCCCGGTTGCTTTGGGCATTGTGGGAGGCATCACGGTTTTATTGATCGTATATGCTTTCAAATTAGTCGAGAAGCAGGATTTGATTGCGCCGATATTGCAAGTGGCCGCGGCATTATTGATATTGGGGATTTCCGTCAAAGTAAGCCTCGTTTATTTTGAACACAATAACGTGATGCTGTATGCTTTGCTCATCGCCAATTGCCTTTTGTGGCTGGTCGCCGGGGTCAAACTGAAGCTGTTATATTTCTCGATTTCCGGCGTTCTGGGAATTCTGATCCTTGCAGGTTACCTGTTGCTCTTTCTGTAATTTCTGATACATAATTTGTTTTTTGAAAATAATTTTGTTCAGATAGGGAATAATGAAATCCAATGAAATATTGCTATATTTATTAGCATTGGCCTGATAAAAAATGTCGAAATTGTTACATTCCATGTAAAACTTGCTGTTAAGGTCTTTTCGTTTTATGAAATATGAAGTACAATAATGGTTGTTGACTATATTCTATAACCATCAGAGTTTTGACGAATTTTAAGGAGGTTAAACAAATGAAAAACAACCCAATCGTTCCTTATATCCTCATTATGGCATTGGGTATCGCACTTATTTTCTTCCTGTCTTTAGACGGTGTTGGCAAACAAAAAGAAAATGCTGAAGGCGATGAGGGTACTAAAACGGAAGAAACTGCATCAGGCGGAGATGAAGCGCTTGTACAAACTTGTATCGGTTGCCACGGTGCCGATTTGAAAGGCGGCATGGGTCCTTCTTTGATTGGTCTTGATAAAGAGCGTATCGTGGACGTTCTTACAAACGGTATCGAAGGAACTCCAATGACTCCAGGAATGAAATCTAAAGAAGAAGCTGAAAAAATTGCTGACTACATCACTTCATTGAAATAATTACATAAATCCTTAGTTGCTAAAGGAGGCGACTAAGGGTTTATTTTTTTATATAATGGGAGCTGGAAATTAACAAAAAGGCGGGAACATCATGAATGCACAAAATCTTTCCAAGCGGTTGGAAAAAGTCGCTTCCTTTGTACCGAAAGGGGCCATTGTGGCGGATATCGGTTCAGACCATGCGTATTTGCCATGTTATTTGGTTCACAATGGCATCTCGCCAAAGGCCATAGCAGGAGAAGTGGTAAAAGGGCCTTATCAATCGGCCGTCAAGAAAGTAAGGGAGGAAGGGCTGGAACATTTGATCACGGTAAGGTTGGCGGACGGATTGGAAGCGATTGAAGACGGCGATCAGGTGGATGCCATCACCATCGCAGGAATGGGAGGCCCCCTGATTGTCTCGATTTTGGAAAAAAATCCGGATAAATTAAATTCCGTTACCCGGCTCATCCTGCAGCCGAACACCCATGCGAAAGTCATTCGCGAATGGGCGCTGGAACATCAATGGAGAATCTTAGATGAAGCGATTGTGGAAGAAGATCAAAAGATTTATGAAATTATTGTCCTTGAACGGGGACCGATGGAGCTTTCGGAAGCGGAAATTTTGATGGGGAAAAAACTCATCCAGGAAAAGTCGGAAGTGTTCCTGAAAAAATGGACCCATGAAGTGAAGCATTGGAAACAAGTGCTAAAGTCATTGGAAAAGGCGGAACAGACGCCCGAAATTGAAGAGAAACGCAGGCAAATCCTTCACCAAATTGCATTAGTCGAGGAGGTCATCCAGACATGAAAAAACCAAACGGCAATGAAATTATTCAACTGTTTGAAAGCTGGGCGCCGAAAAAACTGGCATGCATGGAAAACGATCCGATCGGCCTTGCCATCGGCACCCTCAATAAAGAAGTGACCAGGGTGCTCGTGACCCTTGATGTCAACGAAGAAGTGGCGGACGAAGCGATTGAAAAGGGATGCCAGCTTATCATTGCTCACCATCCTCCGATTTTCCGGAAACTGTCAAATTTAAGAACCGATACGCCGAGCGGGAAATTATACGAAAAGCTGTTGAAAAACGATATTGCGGTTTATGCGGCCCATACAAATTTGGATGTGGCGGAAGGCGGCGTCAACGATTTGCTTGCCGATGCATTGGAGCTGGAGAACCGCGAAATTTTGGAGAAAACCTATTCGGAAAATGTAATGAAGCTGGCGGTATTCGTACCGGATGATCATGCGGACGAGCTGCGCTATGTTCTCGCAAAAGCAGGGGCGGGAAAAATCGGCAACTATGATTCATGCAGCTATTCCACGGACGGAAAGGGGCGTTTCCGTCCTTTGGAAGGGGCAAATCCTTATATCGGAGATGTAGGTGAAATTGAAGTAACCGATGAAGAGAAAATCGAAGTCGTTTTCCCGGCATCCATGAAAAATCGGATTTTGAAAGCGATGTTGAATGCCCATCCATATGAAGAGCCCGCTTACGATCTTTATACGCTGGCACAGGAAACGAACGAATATGGCATCGGGCGCATCGGAACATTGAAGGAGCCGATGAGTTTAAGACAATTTGCCGAGTATGTGAAAGAACGCTTAAATGTGCCGATGGTGCGCATTGTAGGGAATCCGGATGAGGAAATTTCCAAAGTTGCGGTGCTTGGCGGTGACGGGAATAAATATATCCATATCGCCAAACGGGCAGGGGCCGACGTGCTGGTGACAGGGGACATGTATTACCATACGGCACAGGATGCGCAAGCCATCGGATTGAATATTGTCGATCCCGGCCATCATGTTGAGAAAGTGATGATCAAAGGGGTAAAAGAAAAAATGACAGACCTCTGCCAAGGGAAATTCGATGTTGAATTTATCGAATCGGAAGTGAATACAGAACCGTTTATTTTCATTTAATTGAAAAAAGGAGCGGATGAAAGCGTCAGCGGTTTTCATCCGATTTTTTTTTCTCATGGCAAACCGGGGAATAAAGGCCCAATAGCCGGGCATTATTGTCAATAGGGTGCAGTGTTTTTTCGCAAGCAAGGAATGGCATCCTCATCCTTCCTCAGCCGGTATTGTACCTTTCCTCCAATGCTTGCATATCCTATTTTAGAAAGCTTACGTCATTGATTAAACAGAAAGGAGATTTCCATGCAACCACATCATTTTCATTACCAGATGCCGCCAATAAGACCGAACTTTTTCGCGCCAACACCTCCGCAGTTCCCTCAACCGCCGCAGCCATTCGGCTTTCGGCCGGGACCATTGCCGCCACCGGTTNCACGCAATTTTCCTCCAATGCCAAAGGGAGCAACCAGATTGGATACCCTTTTGGAAACGGCGAATCGCTTTTTGGCGACAGCCCAAAGCTTCCAGCCCTATATCCAGCAAGCTGCACCGATGCTCCGGAATTTGCCGGCATTGTGGAAATTATATAAAGGATTCCAAGGGATTCCGTCACAAGGAAATGAACCAAGGGAAGAAGCGGAAAGATCATCCCGATCCGAAAGATTCGGCCAAACAGGAAGAAGCCAGAGACCATCCTATGAAACGAGGCCTTCCGTTCCGAAAATCTTTCAGCCGCCGTTTGATCCATATATAAAATAGAAACTTTGTAATCAGTGTCAAGCTCCGGTATAATAAAGTTATGTACCAACAGAAGGAGTTGACACGATGGAAGTCATCAAAATCAGTCCACGCGGCTATTGCTATGGCGTGGTTGACGCAATGGTCATTGCTCGAAATGCCGCAATGGATAAAACATTGCCCAGACCCATCTACATTTTAGGGATGATTGTTCATAATAAACACGTAACGGATGCATTTGAAAGAGAAGGGATTATCACCCTTGACGGAAAAGACCGGAAAGAAATCATTGAAAAAGTCGATAAAGGGACGGTCATTTTCACTGCCCACGGGGTATCGCCGGAAGTGCGCGAAATTGCAAAAAGAAAAGGCCTTGTTGCCATTGATGCAACATGTCCGGACGTGACGGTGACCCATGAATTGATCCGGGAAAAAGTAAGTCAAGGCTATGACATCATATATATCGGGAAAAAAAACCATCCGGAGCCTGAAGGGGCAATCGGTGTAGCGCCGGAACACGTATATTTGGTGGAAAATAAAGAAGATATTGACAATCTGAATCTGCAAAATGACAAATTGCTTGTCACCAACCAAACAACCATGAGCCAATGGGACGTCAAACATTTGATGGATTATATAAAAGAAAAATATCCTCATGTAGAAGTCCATGAAGAAATTTGCATGGCCACCCAAATGCGCCAGGAAGCGGTTGCCCAGCAGGCGAAGGACGCCGATCTGCTCATTGTTGTGGGCGATCCGCGCTCCAACAATACCAACCGGTTGAAGCAAGTGTCGGAAGAAATTGCAGGCATACCGGCTTACCGTATTGCCGATTTATCGGAATTAAAAATTGAGTGGCTGATGGATATCGACAAAGTGGCCGTGACGGCGGGCGCTTCGACACCGACGCCGATCGTCAAAGAGGTCATCTCGTTTTTGGAGAAATTTGATAAAAACGATCCATCGACCCATGTCATTCAACGTTCAGTGACCCTTGACAAAATTCTTCCAAAGATCAAAGAGCCAAAACCGGTTCCAAAAATTTTGCCGGAATAATCAATGGTACCGCCTTAAAATTGAATAATAAATAAAAGGATTTTATATATTAGATTCCGCTAATATATAAAATCCTTTTTTATTTTTTCATTGCTACATTTTAAGGTTATTCTTCTGGATAAAATATTGGTTGACCGGTCTTCCGACACCGCCGTAATGGGCATCGACGCTCACCATTTTTTGTTTTTCCAGAAAATCCAAATACCGTCTTGCCGTCACCCTTGCGACCCCGATGGCTGCTGCCACTTCATCGGCGGAAGCGCCGTTTTCCGCTTCAAGAAGATAGTGGATCACTTTATTTAGGGTGGACCGGTTGAACCCTTTTGGCAGCTCTTCCGGCAACAGTTCGTCCTTTGTTTCCGCATCGGAATGGCCGGTCTGCGGATGGAGCAGGTTGTCCAATTCTTCCTGGTTTAAAATTTGCGATTCCGAACTGATCAATTTAAATTTTTTATAATTCAACAAGGTTTGCTGCATGCGCTCGAAGGTAAATGGCTTCATAATGTAATCGTAAACGCCTAAATGCAATATTTGCTGGATGGTTTGCATATCATTGGCCGCCGTGACGGCGATGCAATCGACCGGCAAATTGCTGGAACGGATTTTTTTTAAAGTCGCAATCCCATCCTGTTCAGGCATAAAGATATCCATGAATACCAAATCAGGTTTGCATTCAAGGATTTTTTCGAATCCTTCCACGCCATTTTTGCACATGGCAATCACTTTAAAACCTTCCACTTTTTCAATAAACTGCCTGTTTACTTCCCGAACCATCGGATCATCTTCAATCAATAAAACTTTTATAGCCATGAAAACCTCCTATAAATCGAATGTAATCAAAAATGTCGTTCCCTGGTCTGGCGCGGATGATACTTCCATAACACCGTTTCCTTTTTCCACAATTTCTTTCACCAGAAACAGGCCGATTCCACGGTTTTCATTATCTTTTGTGGAGAAGCCCCTTTCGAAAATGCGCGCTTTTACTTCATCCGTCATGCCGATGCCGTTGTCGCTCACTTCAATGGCCAGCACCCCGTCCCGGTCGTCAATCGAGATGTGGATTGCTTTATCTTCCCTGTCCGCGGCGATTAGCGCATCAAAAGCATTTTCGATCAAATTTCCCAGCAACACGACAAAATCATGGTAATCCAGCTTCTCCGGAAAATTGGTGAAATGGGTTTCCTTGTCGATGGTCACGGTAATGCCCAATTCTTTGCCCCGGATGATTTTCCCTAATAATAACCCGGAAATGTTTTCATTGCAGATCCGTTCATTCAGGAATTTTGTGACATTGTCATGCTCGCTTGAAACTTGCGACAAGTATTCCAACGCCTGTTTGGTGTGCCCTAAATGCAATAGCCCCGCAATGGTATGCAGTTTGTTTTTGTATTCATGGGTTTGCACGCGAAGGGCTTGTACATATGCTTTCACGCCCGTCAATTCTTCCGCCATCTTTTTAAAGGCGGTCAGATCTTTGAATACGGCGACGGCACCGACCACTTTCCCGTCCACCACGATGGGAATCCGGTTGCTCAAAATGCTGTGGTTGTTGACAAAAATTTCTTGGTCATACACAGGTTTTTCGGTATTGACGATTTCCGGCAGCCTTGTGTCCGGAATCACTTCCTCAATCCTTTTTCCGATGCATTCGGAAGGCTTTAAATCAACGCCTAAAATTTCGCAAGCTTTTTGATTAAAAATGGTGATCTTCATATCCTGATCAATGGCGATAATGCCGTCATGCATCGAGTTGAAGGTTTCCGTCCGTTCTACATACATTTTGGCAATCTCATCGGGCTCAAGGCCGAAAATCTGCTTCTTAATATTCATGCCAAGGGCTTTTGCGCCAAAGGTACTAAAGATCATCGACAGGGCGAAGGTGATGAAAATTTCATTGGAATATTCGGAAAAGAAATCATTGAATGTCGGCAGAAAGTAGCCGACAACCGTGACACCGATTTGCTTATTTTGCTCCATGATCGGGACGAATGCCCGAATCGTCGTTCCTTTTTCTCCTTTTGCTTTGGAAAGATAATAGTGTTCGGCAAAGGCCGCGTTTAAATCGGTCGACCGGCTCTTTCTTCCAATCTGCTTTTTGGATGGATGGGAATATTTGATCCGGTCCATGTCCATCACAACGATATATTCCGCGCGGTTGATGGTGCGGATTTCATCCACGATATCATCGATTCTCTTCGAAGCTTCCCGGAAATTATCGTTTAACAGGGCCGTTTTGATTTCAGGCAGATTCGCAACCGTCCTTGCCACCAGCATGGCCCTTTGCCCGATTTCTTTTTCCCTTTCCTTGATCATGCTTCCCAGAACAAACGTACCGGCAATAAAAAAGGAGAAGGCAATAATGAAAAAGGTCAGGAGCATAATTTTCGTGTTCATTGACAATTTTCTTTTTTCCAATTCATTGCCCTCCGGACGCTTTTTTGTCATAATGGCTATAACCATATTATATTACATGTCATTATGGTGAAACGTATATGAAATATTTTTTGGCTTGCGCTGTGTTGACGATTCTATTTATTATGGGATTCATCGCCTACCAGCAAGGAGCGTTTTCAAACGAAAAAATCGCTTACGATGATGAGCAGGTCGGATTGGACGACCAAATTGTGATCCATTTCAGCCATGTCGTGGCGGAAAATACGCCAAAGGGGATGGCGGCCAAAAAGTTTGCGGAACTCGTGGAAGAAAAAAGCGGGGGACGCATCATCGTAAAAGTTTTTCCGGACGGCATCTTGCACAGCGATTATGATGAACTGGAGGCATTATTGGACAATGAGGTGCAAATGATTGCGCCGACCACGTCCAAAATGACATCCCGCCTTCCAAGTTGGCAGGTATTGGACTTGCCTTTTCTCATCGAAACGAATGAGGAGCTGAAAGCCGTTTTGACAGGAGACCTGAGCGAAGCGTTATTGGAGGATTTATCGAAACTTCATATCAAAGGGCTCACCTTTTGGAGCAACGGCTTTAAGCAAATATCTTCCAACAGTCCGATTGTCCGCGCGGAAGATTTTCGGGGAAAACGGGTCCGAACGATGGACAGCGGCATCATCTCTCAGCAATTTGAATATCTCCATGCAGATCCCGTTCCTTTGAATTTTGATGATGTATATTACGAAATCCAGAATCATTTAATTGACGCACAGGAAAACACAATTTCCAATATCTATTCCAAGAAATTCTACACCATGGAAAATTACATCACGTTGTCCAACCACGGCATTATGGCTTATGCGGTGATGATGAACGAAGAGTTTTGGAACAGTTTGACAGAAAAGGACCAACAAATCATTTTGGAAGCTTTGGAAGAAATGCAGGGTTGGCAATTTGCCCTTGCCGAAAAGGTCAATGAAGAATATCTGCGGAAGCTTTCCAATGAGCCGGATGTAAAAATCATGAAGTTGGATGAAGAAAATAAAAGACAATGGAAGAAAGCGGTCAGCCCTCTTTATGAGTCATACAACAAAAAAATAAACGGAAATTATTTTAAAATGTTGCTGGAAGAAATCGGGAAAGTACATTAAATTTTCTATTGAACAAAATGAACAAAATGAAAGGTTTCCTTTAAAAAAGGAAGCCTTTTTTATTTTTGTTATATAACAATTTCATAAGAAAAAATCAGTGTTATAACAAGAAAAACGCTGAAATTCCGAACGGTTCAAAGAAGGTTTCCTCGGAATGAACAAAAGAAACAAAACAACTATTATGAACGAAACCCTAATTTTCAAATAATTTTTATTATTATAGATTCAAGCAAAAACAAATCTATTATGACGGGGATGATGATATGAAAATCTTAAAAAATCTGACGGTTCAAGTCATTATCGCAATCATTTTGGGGATCATCGTCGGTGCCATATGGCCTGAGTTTGGCGCAAAATTGAAAATTCTGGCGGATCTGTTCATTAAATTAATTAAAATGTTGATTGCGCCAATCATTTTCTTGACAGTCGTCATTGGAATCGGCAGCATGGGGGATGTAAAGAAGGTAGGAAAAATCGGTGGAAAAGCGTTGCTCTATTTTGAAATCGTTTCCACCCTCGCCCTTGCCATCGGGATTGTCGTTGCAATGATTATCCAGCCGGGGAAAGGGCTTGATACGTCCGCGGCAGAAAATGCCGACATTTCCAAATATACATCGGCCGCTGCTGAATCAGGGCATGGATTTGCCGAATTTATTTCGAGCATTATACCTGAACACTTTGTTGGCGCTTTGGCAAATGGGGAGTTGTTGCCGACGTTGTTTGCGGCCGTGTTATTCGGACTTGCGGCGGCAGCGGTCGGAGAAAGAGCCAAGCCTGTCATTACGTTCTTTGAAAATGTTTCCGAAATCTTTTTCAAAATTGTCGGCATGGTCATGATTTTTTCACCGATCGGCGCATTTGGCGCGATGGCCTACACGATCGGGAATTTCGGTGTAAAATCCCTTGCCAATCTGGGTCTTCTGATGGCATCAGTCTATACGACAATGTTTTTGTTCATCGTCTTGATTTTGGGTTCCATCGCCAAATTTTATGGCATCAATATTTTTAAATTTATCGCCTATATCAAAGAAGAAATTTTCATCGTCATCGGTACATCTTCTTCCGAATCGGCGTTGCCTTCTTTGATCCGCAAATTGGAACGGTTCGGCTGCTCCAAGCAAACGGTCGGACTTGTCGTGCCGACTGGCTATTCCTTCAATTTGGACGGAACGGCGATTTATTTGTCGATGGCATCCTTGTTCATCGCGCAAGCTTACGGAATCGATTTGACGATGACGCAAATACTGACCATCTTGGCCATCTTGATGCTGACTTCCAAAGGTGCGGCCGGCGTTACTGGCTCCGGATTCATTACCCTTGCGGCAACTTTGGCGGCATTTCCGATTATTCCGATTGAAGGAATCGCCCTATTGATCGGGGTGGACCGTTTCATGTCCGAAGCCCGTTCGGTTACAAATCTGATCGGAAATGCATTATCAGCCGTCGTCATTTCCAAGTCGGAAAAGGAATTTGACGTGGCAAAATATGAGGAATTAAAACAACAGCAAGTGGAAATCCATTAATAAAATAATAAAAAAAGGCTTTTAAGAAGGCGGGAACTTTCTTGAAAGCCTTTTTTTATTTCTATTAAACTAATTGGAGGATTTGAATATGGGAGAGATTGAAATAAGTGAGAATCGATTTGCCGTTTTCAATCGTGATCAACTGGTGGTTGACGTTTTTGATTCTCCCGATATGGGAAAAGTTTTTCCCCAGGTTTAGGATGACGAACTGATTGGCCAGGTTTGCGATTTGGGAGGCGAAGGTGTTTTGAAAGGTTGTGCTGTTCTTTGACGATAGATGAAGGAATTCCTGCTCATTCAAGCCATAAGGGAACTGATGAAAATGAGGAATGAGCCATTTCAAATGGCGCTGGGCGATGAACATGCTTTTATAGACGGGCGATTCAAAGACGATATAATCATCCAGGACCTTTGTGATGACGCCGTGCAAAGGTTCGTTTTTGGCCACCATCAGTTCCGCATGGATTCCTGTCGCCAAGGAAAGGATGTTTTTTAATGTCAGATTTTCGTTTCCTTTTGAAATGAATGCCGGAATTTCTGAAGGAGATTGAAGATTGTTCTCATTTTCTGTATCTATATAGAAGGAATGAATATGTTCAAAGGGAACATAGACAAATTTATTTTTCACATACAAGACAATAAGTTCGTCGCTTGAATCGACAATGCAGCCGTTTAATAGTTTTCCGCCGGATACTTCGATGGCGACAATTTCTTTTTTTAAATTTTGGAAAATGTCCCTTCCTCCTTTCCGTTCCAAAAATCGCTATCATCAACTCCGGTGCTGAAAGACTTGACTTAGTACTATGCATTATATTTTTCATTGTCCTTTTATATTCCACCCGGGTAAGGGCGGTTTTCTTCATTGTCCTTTTATATTCCCCCAGGATAAGGGCGATTCTCTCTAAAAGTTGTAATCATTGTTCTTTCTTATGCGGTAATGTTACAATATTACGTATGTTAGGAGGTACGAAAGATGTCGAACTTTACGGATTTTCATTTCAACCCCTTTATTATGGACGCCATTGAAAAGCTCGGCTTCAAGGAGCCGACGCCGATTCAAAAGGAGATGATACCGCTCATCCTTGAAGGGAAAAGCGCGATTGGGCAGGCCCATACCGGGACGGGAAAGACCCATGCGTTTTTATTGCCGATTGTCCAAAGAATCGATGTGAACAAACAGGAAGTGCAGGCGGTTATCACCTCTCCGACAAGGGAATTGGCGACCCAAATATTCGACCGGTTGAAAGAAATTATCGAAGGTACGGAAATCACCGCGAAATTATTGATCGGCGGGACGGACAAGCAGCGTTTGATGGAAAAATTAAAAACCCAGCCGCACATTGTGGTCGGGACGCCTGGCCGGATCAACGATTTGGTGAAGGAAAACGCCCTTTTGGTCCATAAGGCCCCCATTTTGGTCATCGATGAGGCGGATTTGGCCTTTGACATGGGATTCATTGAAGAGATCGACGGGTTTGCCGCACGGATGCCGGAGGATTTGGAAATGTATGTTTTCTCTGCCACGATTCCGGTAAAATTGCAGCCTTTCCTAAAAAAATATATGGAATCCCCGGTGCATATCCAAATCAATGACCGCAGGCCGGTTGCGGAAGGGATTGAATTATTGCTTGTGCCGATCCGTTCCAAAGACAGGAAGGAAAAATTGCTCGAGGTCTGCCAAGCCATCAATCCGTTCCTCTGCGTCATCTTCTGCAATACGAGAAAGACCGCGGAGGAAGTTGCCGCATTTTTGGCAGACAATGGCATCCATGCGGGGGAAATCCATGGAGATTTGACGCCGCGGGAACGCAAGAAAATGATGAAGCAAATCCGCGACCTGGAATTCCAATACATCGTCGCCACGGATTTGGCTGCGCGGGGCATTGATATCGAAGGCGTTTCCCACGTCATCAACTATGAGCTCCCTGAAGACAAGGAATTTTTCGTTCACCGGGTTGGCCGTACCGCACGGGCGAGACTTGAGGGAACGGCGATTACACTATATGGCCCAGACGATGAGGAGGATTTGGACCGCATTGAGGAAAAGCTGGGCGTTGCGTTCAAACACCGTGATGTCAAAGACGGTGAATGGATTGAATTAAAAGATCGGAAAGCCCGGAAAAAACGCGTGAAGCAGGACAACGAATTGGACAAGGTGGCCAAAGCCTTGGTGCGGAAACCGAAAAAGGTAAAACCGGGTTATAAGAAGCAAATGCGCATGGAAATGGAAAAAATCAAGAAAAAATTGAAAAAGAAAAGCAAGCGATAGAAAGGGAAATTGAGAATGTTAATTGGTTCACATGTATCGATGAGCGGCAAGAAAATGCTGCTTGCCGCCAGTGAAGAAGCCGCATCTTACGGGGCGACGACGTTCATGATTTATACGGGGGCACCCCAGAATACAAGAAGAAAATCCATCGAAGAATTGAATATTGAAGCGGGCCTGAAACACATGAAGGAGCACGGCATTTCCAATATTGTCGTGCATGCCCCATACATCATCAACATTGCCAATACGGTGAAGCCGGAAGTCTTCGCGTTGGGCGTGGAATTTTTGCAAAAGGAAATCGAGCGCACGGAAGCGATCGGAGCCACGCAAATCGTGCTCCATCCCGGCTCCCATGTCGGCGCAGGGGAAGAAAAGGGGATCAAAAAAATAATTGAAGGCTTAAACGAGGTGTTGTCAGGGGATTCACCGGTGCAAATCGCCCTGGAAACGATGGCCGGAAAAGGCTCCGAATGCGGAAAAACCTTTGAAGAGATTGCGAGAATCATTGATGGAGTAACCAATAATGAACGGCTGTCCGTTTGTTTTGACACGTGCCATACCCATGACGCAGGCTACAACATCGTGGAAGATTTCGATGGCGTGCTGGAGGAATTCGATAAAATCATCGGCATCGGCCGCATCAAAGTGGTGCATATCAACGACAGCAAAAACGAACGCGGCGCGAGAAAAGACCGCCACGAAAATATCGGTTTCGGCCATATTGGGTTTGAGGTATTAAATTACATCGTCCATCATGAAGCGTTCAAAGACATTCCAAAAATTCTGGAAACGCCTTGGGTAGGTCCGGATTCCAAAAATAAAAAGCCGCCTTATAAAGAAGAAATTGACATGTTGAAAACCGGTGAGTTTCATCCGGAATGGATTGAAGCATTGCGAGGCTAAGAGGCGGAGAAAAAGAGCGGGAAAGAGAAGTCCCGCTCTTTTTATTTTTGATAGCGGAATTTTTGATTCTTTCCAATTAAAAAAAGGCGCAACTGGGCATAATGGAGGCAAATGAAAAAAGAATGAAGGTGGCTGTGATGGTGAAAAGGAATATCTTGCTATCAACGATACTGTTTATTTTTTTCTATATTCATCCAATACAGGCGAAAACGTTTGATGATGCCGTCGATCAATATTTGGGCGCAAACGGCATCAGCGTTTCCATCCGCGATCTGGAGACCGGGGACATTTTGTATGACAGAAACGGCGATGCGCCAATGAAGCCGGCATCCACCTTGAAATTGCTTACGGCTGCGAGTGCATTGCATTCATTGGGGAAGGATTTCCGGTTCAAAACCGCGGTATTTGTTGACGGGAAGATTGTGGATCATAAACTTATCGGCGATTTGTATTTCAAAGGCAGCGGCGATCCGACCTTTCAAAAAAGGAACTTTTCTCAAATCGGTGACATCTTGAAGCTCCTGGGAGTGCACACCATCAAAGGAAATATATATGGGGATGATTTTTATTTTGAAGGGGAGGCCCTTTCCCCGGGGGTGGCCAAAGAGGACGAAAGCTATTATTATGCTTCAAGGATCAGCGCATTGACGATGTCGCCGGATCGGGACTATGATGCGGGAACGATGATCGTCCATGTCATCCCTACATCGGTCGGAATGAAGCCCCGTATCAAATTTGAACCCAATGATAGCGGCATGGTGTTTGTGAATGAGGCAAAGACGGTGAATGCAAAAGAAAAAAACACGATTGAAATCATCCGCAAATATAATTCGAACGAAGTGGTCATTTCGGGCAATATTCCGTTGGGCGCTCCCCATAAAGATTGGGTCACGTTGCATGATCCGACCATCAATACGCTGATTGCGTTCAAAAAAACATTGGAGGAGGAAGGTTTCGCTTTCGAGGGCACGTCCATTGGGCGGAAAGCCGTTCCAAAAAGCGCAAAGCTGCTTTACACGAAACAATCCATGCCTTTGGCCGATCTCGTCAATCCGTTTTTGAAATTGAGCAATAACAGCATCGCGGACATTTTGGTGAAAACCATGGGGAAAAAAGAATTGGGAAAAGGGGATTTCGAAAACGGATTGAAAGTGATTCGGGAATACGGAAAAGACATCGGGCTGAATATGGAACATTGGCAGTTTGAGGACGGTTCGGGCATTTCTCACAAAAACCGGACGACCGCCAATGAGCTGACGAATTTGCTGGTCAAAGTTCGCAAGGAGCCCTTTTTCCCAATCTTTTTCAACAGTCTGCCGTTCGGTGGAGAAAAGGACAGGGAAATCGGCGGATCACTGAGGGAACGGTACTTGGAGGATCATTTGAAAAACCGGGTGATTGCCAAAACAGGTCATATTTCAGGAGTGTACACGTTGGCGGGATATGTGACGGCAAGCAGCGGAAAAATGTATGCTTTTGCCGTAATGACGCAAAACCAAACGAAAAATAAAATCAAGGATATCGATAAAGCCGTGGAAGCGATTGTGGAGCATTATTGATGTTTCCATTCAGGAGCGGATTGGTTGAAGTATGGCGGCTTGGGTTTGGAGGATGTTCAATAAAGAATCGGATTGGCGGATAAATTCCGGAATTTAGCGGAAATTTCGGGGGAATCGGCGGATATCCCCTGATTTGGCGGATATCGGATTCAGAAGCAGCCATCAATTATCGATTGGCGGATATGTTCACAATGTTGGCGGAAATTCAATGAAAAACGGCGGATTATTCCAAAAGTTTGGCGGATATCGTAAGCAGAAGCGGCGATAGATGGGGGATTCATACCACAAACCCGGCCGAAAGCGGACCATCCTTAAAAGAAGAGAGCGAATGACTTCTTTTCATTCGCTCTCTTTCTACTGTAAACCTACCTCAAATCGTCCAGCATCTTCTTATATTTTTTATATTTCTTGTAACCAAGGATCCGCTCCGCTTCTTTCAAGACCCAATTGGGAATTCCCGTGACAAGCCAAGTAATGTTTGCCTGCTGCGCCAATGGGCGNAGCTGGCGGATCTCTTCAATGGTCAGATCCACTCCATATTGCTTCGCCATTTTGCGGATCTCCTTATCGGATTTCGATAACATAGACTCCCAAAATTCAATGATATGGTTCATCCACTCATCCTTTCTAAACTTCAAGCAAGAAACCTTTACAAAGAAAAACAAATCCCGTATACTTACAGAATGTAAATCGTAATGATTCTGAATTGGAAAGAAGAGAAATGATGAAAACACCTTATGTGGAGCTAAAAAACGTTTCATTTACATATGAATCGAATCCCGTATTAAACAATGTTTCCTTAAGTGTAGAGGAAGGGGACTTTTTGGCCCTGATAGGACCGAATGGTTCAGGGAAATCCACGTTGTTAAAAATAATTTTGGGTTTATTGAAAGCGAAAGGCGAGATCAAGCTTTTCGGAGAGCCGATCTCAGACTTCCAGCATCACGAATGGATCGGCTATGTTTCGCAAAAATCCAATGCCTTCAACTCGGGTTTCCCGGCCACGGTAAAAGAAGTGGTGCAAAGCGGGCTGACGAAAAAAGCCGGCCTTTTTAAACGCATGCCGAAAGATGCGAAGCAGAAAGTGATGGAGGCACTGAAGGCGGTTGGCATGGAAAAATTCATCAACCGCAGGATCGGTGAGCTTTCCGGAGGCCAGCAGCAGCGGGTGTTCATTGCCCGCGCTTTGATTTCCGAGCCGAAACTTCTGGTTCTGGATGAACCGACAGTCGGTGTCGATATCAAACATGTTCAATCATTTTATGATATGTTGAGTGAATTAAATAAGAAACATCATTTAACGATTATTTTGGTGACCCACGATATTGAAGCGCCTTTCAATCAAATCAGCCATGTGGCATTTTTGAATCAGCGGATTCTTTTTTATGGAAGCATCGACGAATACAACCGGCTTCCAAAAGAACAAATTTACCAATGGTACGGCCATTCCGTACGGGCTGTGTAAGGAGAACCGGATATGATCGAAGCGATATTACATTATGAATTCTTGCAAAATGCGTTCCTCTCCGGCATCATCATCGGCTTCATCGCGCCGCTTTTGGGGGTATTCATCGTTGTCCGGAGAATGTCATTGATTGCCGATGCCCTTTCGCATGTCACATTGGCGGGAATTACCGGAGGGTTGTTATTAAATCAACATATTGCCGCACTCGCTTTTTTCAACCCGATCTATTTCGGGATTGCCGCGAGCATACTCGGTTCCGTCCTGATTGAAAGGTTAAGAGTTTTATATAAACATTTTTCGGAATTGGCCATCCCGATTATCATGTCATGCGGAATCGGATTGAGCGCCGTATTCATTTCCCTGGCCAACGGGTTCACGACGGATGTGATGGGATATCTATTTGGGACGGTATCCGCGGTTTCAAGGCAAGATTTGTGGATTATCGTCGCGATTGCCGTCATCGTGTTGCTATTTTTAACAATCTTCTATAAAGAACTTTTTGTTCTATCCTTTGATGAAGAATATGCAAAAGCATCCGGTCTTCCGGCCACCATGATCCATTTTTTATTTATGATCATTGTGGCGCTGACAATTGCGGCCAGCATGAGGATTGTTGGGATTTTGCTCGTTTCCTCCCTCATCACCTTGCCTGTCGCCGGCGCTATGCGGCTTTCAAAAGGATTCAAAGAAACGCTGGTGTATTCCGTCGTTTTCGGGGAAATGGCGGTCATTATCGGATTAATCCTCGCATTCTACCTGGATCTGGCGCCTGGCGGTACAATTGTCGTTACTTCCATTGCCATACTGATCATCGTCATCTTATGCAAAAAAGCGGTTCAGAAGGGGGCGCAGCAATGAATCGGGAAAAAGCTTGGGAAATCTTGAAAGCCCATGGGTACAAAAAAACGGATAAACGGGAGCTCATTTTATCCATGTTTGAAGCGACGGACAAGTATTTGACTGCCCGCGATTTGTTGGAAGTGCTGAAAAAAGATTACCCCGGCATGAGCTATGACACGATTTATCGCAATCTGGCAACCTTTGTCGAGCTGGGGATATTGGAAGAAACGGAATTAAACGGGGAGAAACGGTTCCGCATGCATTGCGAAGTGGATCACCACCACCATCATTTTATATGCATGAAATGCGGAATGGTGAAAGAAGTATCATTATGCCCGATGGAAATGCTGGAATCGATGCTGCCCGGATATGCCATTGAATCCCATAAATTCGAAATCTATGGAAAATGCCCGGAATGTAATGTATAATGTTCACCACGAGTGCCAAAATGATCAATTTCTTCGTTGGCACTCTATACTATTTTGAAGGGCACAAAAATCATAGAAAGAGGGGGTGCATTGATAAAAAAATAAATAAAAATATTGATATATCAAGCACAAAAATCATAGAAAGAGGGGTTGCATTGAAACGCATTTGGTTCTTGGCAGTATTTTTATTAATCGCTGTACTGGCCGGTTGCGGCGGCAAAGAAGATGCCGCTACAAAGGATGCGGAAGACAAAAAATCCGGACAATCGTATACGGTGGTGGATGGCCGGGGCGTAGAAATCGAATTCGAAAAAGCGCCTGAAAAGGTCATTTCATTGCAGCCGAGCAATACGGAGATTTTGTTTGCATTGGGCGTCGGCGACAAGGTCATCGGCGTAACGGAATATGACAACTGGCCTGAGAAAGTGAAAGATATTGAAAAGGTCGGTTCCCCGACTTCCTTTAATGTGGAAAGAATCGTGGAGCTGAATCCGGATGTCATCTTCGCCTATACAATGGGCGGCGAAGAGCAGGTGAAGCAATTGGAAGAGGCGGGCTTGAAAGTGTTCGTCATCCAATCGCCAAGCTCCGTTGAGGATGTGTATAAAGATATCAATCAAATCGCCCAAGCCATGGGTGTTGAAGATAAAGGAAAAGAACTTGTTGAAAACATCAAAGGGCAATTGGCAGCGCTGAAAGAAAAAACCGACAAGATTATACAAAAGAAAAGAGTGTATTTTGAAATCGCGCCAGCTCCGGACATCTGGACGATGGGCTCCGGCACATTCCAGCAGGAGTTGATTGAAACCGCGGGCGTTGAAAACATTTATGCGGATCAAAAAGGCTGGTTCTCCGTGACGGAGGAAGACATCATCAACCGGAATCCGGAAGTGATCATAACTACAGTAAACTATGTTGATAATCCGGCTGGAGAAATTAAATCCAGACAAGGCTGGGAGTCCATTAAGGCCATCAAAGACGGGGCGGTTTATGAATTGCAGGCGGATTTATTGGACAGACCTGGCCCCCGCATCGCGGAAGCCGCTGAATTGTTGGCCAAAACCATTTATCCGGAAATTTTTGAAAAGCAATAAAAAAGGGCGAATGGGAATTTCAAAATTCCCCATTCGCTCTTTTCATTTGACGATAACCGAAATGTCAGGAAGCGCTTTCCAAATCTTTGTCATCTGCAGGCCGTTTCTTTGTCAGGAAGAACGAAAGGAACAATCCGATGAAAGCAAAACAAAGGGCGACGAAAAAGGCGATTTTGATGCCTTTATAAATTTCCTCATTGGACAAAACAGACTGTACATTCCCGAAACTCATCACGGAAACGAGCATGGCCGTGAAGATGGAGGCGCCGACTGTCCGGATCGTGTTATGCATCGCCGTGCCATGGGCAATCATGTCATGCGGCAATGAATTGATGCCGGAAGTCATGAGATTCATGGACATCAGCGAAAATCCGAACATTTGGATTGCAAAAATGAAAGAAATCAAAGGAACCGGCGTGTTTTTATGAATAAGCGTATAACCGATCGTCGCAAGCACCATGCAGCTGAATCCGATGATGGACAACCCTTTTGCGCCGAACCGGTCAAACAGTTTGCCGGAAATCGGCGACATGATTCCGGTGATGACGGCTCCCGGCAAAAGCATCAGACCGGATGTAAGGGCCGTGCCGTGTTGAATTTTTTGCACGAAAATCGGCAAAATCGTTTCAAGCCCGATCAACAGCCCGAACACGACGACGGAAAGAATCGTCGTCAATGTAAATTCTTTTGAATGAAACACGGTGAAATTCAGCATCGGCTGTTCCAATTTAAATTGTCTGCTGATGAAGAGATACAACGATATGGCGCCGAAGACGATGGAAATCATGACGTTCGGGTTTGCCCATCCATAGGAACCGACTAAACTTGTCGAGTAAAGAATGCCTCCCCAGCCAAAGGAAGACAAAATGACCGACAAAACGTCAAGTTTTCTCTCCCTCTGCCTCGTCACGTTCTTCATCAAGAAGATGGAGAGAATCAGCACAAGCAGCGTAAACGGNAAAACGGTATAAAACAAATATCTCCATGAGAAGTGGTCGATGATCCAACCGGCCAAGGTCGGTCCGATAGCCGGAGCAAATCCGATCACCAGACCGCTGACCCCCATTGCCGCCCCCCGTTTTTCAACAGGGAAGATTGAAAAGATGACCGTTTGCATTAATGGCATAAGCATCCCCGCGCCGATCGCCTGGAGAATCCGGGCCAAAATCAGCATCCAAAAATTCGGAGTAACGGCGCCGACAAATGTCCCCGACGCAAAGATGCCAATGGCAAAAATCAGCAACCATTTGCTGCTGTACTTTTCAATCAGAAAGGCCGTAATCGGAATCATGATTCCATTGGCGAGCAAAAAGCCGGTCGTCACCCATTGCGCTTCCCCAGGGGTGATGGAAAACTCCTCCATGATGGATGGCAAAGCGACAATGAGCAGCGTCTGGTTCAATAAAGAAACAAAGGACGCCGCCAGCAGGATACTGACTATGAGATTGCGATTATATGATTCCATTTTCATAGTGTTCAAATCGGCAATTCCCCTTTTTCTGAATTGGAAGGAAAGAATAAGAAAATCTTAAAATATGTTACATAAGAAATCAAGCAAATCGTTTTTAGCAAATAAAATGCATGTATGCAAATTTTTTCTCAGAACATAATAACAGCAAGAAAAAAGGAACAGATAGGCAGGTGATTGTGATTGTCGCCGTTCTTTAAAAAAAGCAATCACAATACGGATCAAACATTGCGATACCTGGAAAGCAAGATTGTCAATGAGCATAAAAACAAGCCGATATCCGGCAGCCTTGAAGACAATATCCAACTATTGAAAAATATTTTTGAAAAGGATCTGGATTACTCTTTCCGAAGATTTGAACTTTTCAACCAAATTCCATCGGCTATCATCTATTTTCAATCATTGGTCGATAAAGAAAAAATCAATCAGGACATTATCAAGCTGCTGCAAGAACATCGGATGGTGGAAGAAAACAAAGACAAGATTCCACAATATATAATAGAAAACGTTTTGTATTATAACGATACAACGACCGTCAAAGATATGTCGAAAATCATCNGCGCCATTATGCAAGGGAAAGCGGTTGTATTCATTGACGGGTGCCTNGAAGCGCTGGAGCTGGATGTGCTGCAGCTGGAAAAAAGAAGCATAGACGAGCCGGATACGGAACGGGCTGTCCGGGGACCGAGGGACGGATTTATCGAACAATTATCCATCAATATTTCCTTGTTGCGGTATCGCCTGCCAATTCCGGAATTTCGGGTGGAAGAAACGGAGGTAGGCGTCCGCACGAAAACAAAAGTTGCCGTTTGTTATATAGAAGATATTGCCAATCCGGCATTGGTGGAAGAAGTGAAGCAACGAATTGATGCGATTGAGATTGACGGAATTTTGGATTCCGGCTACATTGAACAAATGATTGAAGATAATCCGAAATCCCCTTTCCCGCAAGTGATTAATACGGAAAGGCCGACAAAAGTGGTCGGAAATCTTCTGGAAGGACGTGTTGCCATTTTAATGAATGGAAGTCCTTCCGCATTGGTGGTTCCCGNCACGTTTAGCCAGTTCTATCAANCAACGGAAGATTATAATGAGCATTGGGTCATTTCATCCTTTGTGCGGATTTTCCGCATTATCGCCTTAGTATTTTCATTAACTTTTTCATCCATATATATCACCTTCATTTCCTTTCATCCGGAATTGATTCCGGCGAAATATGTGGTGGCTGCTACCAGCGGCCGGCATAGCATCCCTTTTCCGGTCATGTTTGAGGTATTGATGATGGAACTGTCAATGGAAGTGTTGAGGGAAGCCAGCGTCAGAATGCCGCAACAGGTGGGCGGCGCCTTGTCCATCGTAGGGGTGCTGGTCGTTGGACAAGCTGCCGTGCAGGCGGGCTTTGTCAGTCCAATCACCGTGGTCATTATCGGCATGTCCACCATCGGTTCCTTTGCCGTTCCTTCTTACAATGCGGCCAACACGTTCCGGATGCTGCGTTTCGCACTCATCCTATTGGCAGGAACGCTCGGATTGTTGGGTATTGCAATCGGGTTGATGGTCGTCGTCAACCATATGCTTTCATTAAGATCCTTTGGTGTCCCTTATATAGCCCCATATGCGCCATTAAATATCAAAGCTTTGAAAGATTCGATTGTCCGGGCACCGTTTTATCAATTGAAAAAACGTCCACAAAATATTTATCCACAAGATCAGACCCGCATGGGTGAAATGGTGGAGGATCATACAGATTACAATTTCCTCGAAGAAAGGAAAAGGGAAAAAAGATGAAGCATACCGATTCCATTAGTTCAATTCAGGTGGCTGGAATAATTGCAAGCACAATCATCGGTGTCCCATTGATGGTGTTGCCGCGGTTCATTGTGGCGGAAGTAGGGGAAGCGGCGATATTGGCAAGTGTCGTCGGGTTAATCTTGTCTTCCATTAGCCTGATTGCCATTACGGAACTGGGCAAAAAATATAAAGAATATACAATTATTGGATGCAACCGGTTGTTGTTGGGAAAATATATAGGAAACTTATTGAATGTCCTGATCATCGTTTCGATGATGATTGTCATGGGGCTTGAAGTGCGGCAATTTGCGGAAGTGCTCGCCAGCGGATTATTGCCGAATACGCCCATCGAATTTTCGATTATCATCATGATCTTTCTTTGCACTTTGGCCGGTTTTCGAAATGTTTCCACTTTTGCTTACATTCACTTTTTTTATTTGCCGTTTCTATTGATTCCGATGGTTTTCCTGCTCTTTTCAATAAAAGATTTGGAGACGTACCATCTTCTTCCGGTTTTCGGCCATGAACTTTCTTTATTCCAATTTATGAAAGGCGCCTTTCTCATGATGGCGGCGATTACCAATTATTTTGTGGTTGCCATGCTGATCCCTTATATAAAGGACCATGAGAATTGCGTGAAAAACGGGATTTGGGGGCTGTTTTTGGGAGGATTGGCCATCCTTTTTTGCATTGTCATGACATTGGGGGTTTTTGGAGTCCAGGAATTGGAATTATTGTATTGGCCCGTCCTTTCCCTCAGCCGAATTATCCAAATACCGGGGGAAGTGTTATCGAGGATAGACGCAATTATACTCATTACCTGGATTTTCGCCGTTTTTACGACGTTGTTTTCCCATTATTTTGTGGCTGTCCGGGGAACCGCGGAAATTTTCCGCACGGACAAATTCAATCTGATTTCGACGATCATGGTGCCTTTCATATATGTGATTGCGCTCATCCCTGACAACATTTATGAAATTTATGATTATGGGATCAACACCGCCTTTTTCGTATTAATTATTTATATCGCCCTTCCAATTGGCTTATTGATCATCGGCCGTATTCGAAAAAGGGTGCGTGTGCAATGAACAAGTATTTCATGTTTCTTATATTGGTGAGCGCCGCATTGTTGGGCGGATGCTGGGACCGTTATGAGCTGGAAGAAAGGGCCATCATTTTGGCGTTGGCAATCGATTTGGCCGATGAAAGCAAAGCGGCGGAAATGCCGGAAGTGACCCATGGCAAAGGGGAGTTTCCGGAACAGGAAAATCAGAGGATTTATAAACTGACGGCACAGTTGGCGGTGCCCGGAAAAGTCATGCTGGGACCGGGCGGAGGAGATACGAACTCGGGAGATACGGATTGGCTGCTCGTTACTTACGGCTATACGATGAAAGATGCCCTGTCCAACCTGCAGCAGGAATTGGCCGAAAAAATCCATTTGGGCCATATTCAGCTGATTGTAATGAGTGATCAAATCGCCAAAAACAGTATCGAGGATATCATGGATTTTTTGAGAAGGGATTATGAAATCAGGAGAACCGCATGGGTCATGATTACGGAGGGGGAAGCCCATCAAATTTTAAATGCGACTCCGCCAATTCAGACCGTTCCTTCCTTATACTTGGCAAATACGCTGAAGGAAGCGGTAAAGTTCGGCAAATTGCCGAAAGNGTATTTAGGAAAGGTGTGGATTGATTTTTCGGATATCGGGGTGGATGCCATCATTCCCCTCGTCCAACCGATGGGGGACCATATCCGTGTGGAAGGGCTTGCTTATTTTAAAGAGCACAAAATGGTGGGAAAGCTTTCCCCGACAGAAACCGGTGCGGTATTGGCAATGCAGGGGCAAAATCCTGCCGGTTATTCGAATGTGGTTCAATCCGAGGATAAAAGCGGCATTTACATGGTTAAACCATACAGAAGAAGTTCCGACATTTCTGTGAAAATGGTGGACGGCAAGCCGAAAGTCTTCATCCGGGTCAACATAGAAGGATTTATCGAAGAAGAACCGAAAAGCAAGAATTTGAGCGGAGAAAAATTGGAGGAACTCGAAAAGACAATCAACAAAATGGGAAAAGAATCTTTGGAGAAACTGATCAAAAAATTGCAGAAAGACCAATCCGATATACTGGGGATCGGCGCAAGAGTGAGGGCGTACTATCCGAAATATTGGAATGAACAGATAAAAGATGATGAAGGATGGTATGAAGTGTATAAAGACCTGGATATCCAGGTCAGCATGGATTACAGGATCCTCCGGGTCGGAATGGAATGGAAATAATATTTCTTTATTGCCAGCTGTCCATGAAATGATATACTCATTTTGGACAGCTGGCATTTTTTATTCCAATCGTTGGAATTGACCAGGAAAAAGGGGCGAACATCTTGGGAAAAATCATTTTTATAACAGGCGGTGTGCGGAGCGGAAAAAGCGCTTTTGCGGAAACGTATGCCAAAAATCTTTTTCGGCGATATCATAAGGGTTTATACTATATTGCTTCCGGCGTTCCCTTTGATGAAGAAATGAAAAAGCGGATTCTCCGCCATCAACAGGACCGGGAACAATCCCACATGCCATGGGCGACAATGGAAATCTTCTACGATTTGCCGGGCGTTCCCTTTCAAAAGCATGACGTCGTTCTTTGGGATTGCATCACGACATGGCTAAACAATATTTTATATCATACCGAATCCGTACAAGAAGGACGCATGGAAGAAATCCTGAAACATATTGGAAACTTTCAAAAAGAGATTATGGGATGGAAGCGGGAAGGAGCGATGGTTCTTTTGGTATCGAATGAAGTGCTGGATGAACCCGCTTCGCCCTTCGAGGAAGTCCATTTATATCGCAAGCTCATCGGAAAACTGCATCAATGGATTGTGTCGGTTTGCGATGAAGCTTACGAATTGGATTATGGAATCAGTGTAAGAAAAAAATAGGCGGTGTGTTTGTGTGAAAAATTTCATGACGGGTTTTTTATTATCCCTCCAATTTTTTACGTCCTTCCCTATCCGAAGGGCGCTGCCAATGAGCGGAAAAACTGTGACGGCCATGTTCGGCGCCATGCCGTTTATGGGTTTTTTGATGGGTTTGGCAAGCGTTGCCCTTCTTTTCCTCAATGAACATTATGCCGGATTTTCCCCGCTTTTTATGGCCATTCTTGTGGTGGTGTTTCACATTTTCATGACCGGCGGATTGCATCTCGACGGCTGGATCGATTTGGGCGATGCTTACTTTTCCTATCGGGACAAAGAAAAGCGGTTGGAGATTTTGAGCGATTCCCGGGTAGGGGCTTTTGGCGCCATTCATCTGGTGGTCCTGATTTTGCTGAAGGTCGGCGTCTTTTACGAAATCTTTCTGCAAAGCCCGGCCCATCTCTACTGTTATTTTGTTTTCATTCCAGTATTTTGCAGGCTCGCGATGCTGATTTATTTTAATATGTCAATGAATGTGAAACAATCCGGTTTGGCTGCCTATTTTAAAAAACAAGTGGTGCCGGAACATTTATGGATTTTCATCTTGGGCTACGCATTGATCATTGTTGCGGCCGCTTTCGCCTTAAAGATATATGGTTTGTTGATCTTGCTGACCGGCATGCTCGTTTTGACCTGGTTTTACCGCAGGTGGACATATATCCATTTCGGCGGCATGACCGGCGACTTGCTCGGCGCATTATATGAAGGGATGGAGCTTGCATTATGGGGAATTGTGCTGTTGTCGTCCATTTGATCCGGCACGAAAAAACGAAGGCGAATGTGGAGGGGAAATACCTCGGATGGACGGATGAATCCATCGTTTATCAAAAGGCGGATTGCCTCGTTCCGATCAGGGCGAAAGATGTCTACGGCAGCGATTTGAAACGGTGCCGCGAAACTGCGCGGCTTTATTTTCCCGATGCCCGTTATCATCCGTTTTTCGGGCTGAGGGAACTGAATTTTGGCGATTTTGAGATGAAGACATATGAAGATTTGAAAGAGGATGCAAGGTACCGGCGTTGGATTGACGACCCGGGCAAAGCGACCCCTCCGAACGGCGAATCCTTTGCCGAATTTGAAAAACGGGTGCTGGATTGCTTCCGGCAAATTGTCGCCGGAAGCGGCGAGTATGTGTTTGTCGTCCACGGCGGCGTCATCCGGTTGCTGCTTGCGGCATTATATCAGAAACAAAGCTTCCGGGAATTGATGGTCGAACATCGGAAAGTGTATACACTTCATTGGGACGATTTCAGGTCGATGAAAGGGGGGGAAGCATGCAATCGGTTATCGGTGGCGCCTATAACGGTAAACGGAAATTTGTGAAAGAATCGCTGAAACAATCGGGCATCGGGCGGATGTTTTGGTATGAGGGCGAAATCCCCGAAGGACCTTTTTCAAAAAAAGATTATGTAATCATCGGAGGATTCGAAAAATTGATTCCCCAATACGACTTATCGGAAGATGAAATTGTTGCGGAAGTGCTGGAGGAGCTGAAGCGATTGGACCGGGAAACGAATCTGATTTGCATCTGCACCGATATCGGCCGCGGCATTGTGCCCCTTTCCAAAGAGGAACGCCATCTGAGAGACACGTGTGGAAGATTGTACCAAAAGCTTTTTGAACTCAGCGAAAAAGTGATCCGCGTATGGTACGGAATCCCGGAAATCTTAAAAGGGGATTCCTGCCGGTTGGCCCCTTAATCTTTCGGAGCTATACCTGGAAGCAGGTATAGCTTTTTTCATTGAAAGGGGCTTTTTTTTTTNTNNTCGGCTGATTTATCGGCGAACCCCCGCAAGAATTGCGAAAAAAATACAATATTTTTAAAAATTCTGATTTTAATAGAAAATTATTGCTTTACAGGAGAAAAAACGGATAAACTCATCTTGATGTTTTCCAACTATTAAATAGTTTCTACTATATTATATATCCATTTGTATATATAACAGATGATAAAAATGAATATTGTTATATAACAAATATAGTGCTAGTATAAGTTTATGTTCAAACTGAAAGATTTATAGAAAGTTCATTATTACGATCACAATGGCCGGCCTTTCGATGGTGATTTTGGGGGCATTGGCAGAAAATCCTTGGGGCACTTTTGCGGTTGCTTCCACNATTCCNATNGCCATGATCATGGGATTGATCAATCGATTTACGGGAAATATTAAACTATCAACGATTATCGGTGTGGTACTGCTTGTTGGGGCAGTCTTCTACGGACCGTCCATTCAAGGCACTTGGCTGGGGAATGTGCTCACATTAGACAAAGAAACATTGGCGATGATTTTGCCGATCTACGCCTTTTTTGCGGCGGCGTTGCCGGTATGGTTCCTGCTTGCACCGAGGGATTATCTGTCCAGCTTTATGAAAATCGGGGTTTTTATCGCGCTAATCATCGGGGTATTCATAATCAATCCGGTTATCCGGTTTCCCGCAGTCATCCCTGATTTCATTCATGGGGGAGGTCCGATTGTAGCGGGGCCTGTATGGCCGTTCGTCTCCATCACGATTGCCTGCGGAGCGATTTCAGGTTTCCACGCATTCGTAGGTTCCGGAACTACACCAAAAATGTTGAACCGATGGGAAGATATCCGCCCTGTCGGATTTGGTGCCATGCTGGTGGAATGTGTGGTAGGGGTGATGGCATTGGTTGCCGCAACAGTATTGCATCCTGCCGACTATTTTGCCATCAATTCGGCACCTGAAAAATTCGCCCAATTAGGCATGAAGGCCGTGGAATTGCCGGCCCTTTCCGAAGCGATCGGCATGAATTTGGAAGGCCGTACAGGCGGCGCCGTGACATTGGCGGTCGGGATGGCTTCCATTTTCTCAGGAATCAAGTGGTTCAGCCATTTGACAAGCTATTTCTATCAATTCGTCATCATGTTTGAAGCCGTGTTCATCTTAACGGCAATCGATGCGGGGACACGGACAGCCCGCTATTTAATCCAAGATTTCTTGGGCAATGTCATTAAACCATTGAAGAAAACGGATTCGATGGTTGGCGCCATTGGGGCGAGCGCCTTGGCCTGCCTCATGTGGGGATATTTATTGAATTCCGGGGACATCGCTTCCGTATGGGCGCTGTTTGGTGTATCCAACCAGTTGATGGCATCCATCGGTTTGGTCTGCGGCGAGACATTTGTATTGAAAATTGCTGATAAACGCATCTATGCCCTGACATGTTTGATACCGCTCGCTTACCTATATGTAACCGTAAATGTGGCAGGCATCTGGATGATCAAAAACGTGTATTGGAACGAAGCGGCAAGCGGATACAATATGGTGAATGGCATGCTATCGGTCATCATGTTGGCGCTCGGTTTGGTGATTGTGCTGACGTCCATTGTGAAATGGAAAGAACTTTGGGCAAGCTCCCGCTTCGGCAAAGTTGCAACCATCAACAACTAACGTGATTATATTGTACTCAAGCCCGAATGGGATGGGAAACATAGAAAAAATGAAGGGGAATATCATTAAAAATGCAGAACTTTGCATGGTTTCAATGCGGGGTTCTGCATTTAAATTAATCAATCAGAACGGTTTTTATCAGCTATTGTGATAACTGTAATCGGAAACAATAAATTGATTAGAAAAGATTCATAAATTAATAGAATATTTAATAAAATAAAGTAGAAACCAATCGGTCGCAAAAGTAGGGGTTTTTGATGGGAAAAGGAGAAAGAACACGGCAATTCATTATTGAAAAATCTGCGCATCTCTTTAATGAAAAAGGATATTATCAGACTTCGTTATCCGATATCATGAATGAAACCGGACTGAAAAAAGGGGGAATTTACAGACACTTTAAAGACAAAAATGAATTGATGATTGAGTCCTTTTATTACGCCGTCAAAACTGTAAGGGATGTCTATTTGGAAAAAACCGAGTCAGCAAGCGATGAATTAACGCTTTTGCAGACATTTTTTGAAATCTTTAAAAACCTGGCAAAGGATATTCCGGTTACCGGCGGTTGTCCAATTTTCAATGCCTCCATCGAGATGGATTGCCGGCCAGACAGCGAACTTCTGCCACATGCCCAAAAGACGATGCGCAATCTCATCGAAACAATTTCTGAAATCATAGAATCCGGCATTAAAAATGGAAGGTTTCATTCCAATATTTCAGCAAAAGAGCAGGCAATCTTTTTCATTTCTTCTTTGGAGGGCGGGCTGGCATTATCCAAACTTTATCAGGATTCCAAATATTTGNCCGCTGTTTGCGAAAACTTGGAGAAATATATTCAAAGCTTTTTAAAATAAGTTGCTTTAACGCAACATTTATTTTTCGCCATAAAGAGACCGATTGTTTTCTTCTTGCCAGTTTTATATTAAGGAGGAAAACCAATGGATGAAGAAATATTAGTGAAGGAAAGGGAAGATGGAATCGGGATCATTACTTTAAATCGGCCGCAAAAAAAGAATGCCTTAAACATTTCGATGAGAAGAAAAATTTCGGAATATTTAAACAGATGGAAGAATTCGGATCATATCGGTGTTGTGATCATTACAGGAGCGGGAAATGCATTTTCCAGCGGTTTTGATTTATCGGAGTTCCAGGACCCGTCCATATTCGATGAAATCTATGAGTCTTCTGCTAAATATCATCGGGACGTCTGGCATTTTCCAAAGCCGATTATTGCCGGAATTAACGGTTTGGCGTTTGGGGGAGGCTTCGATTTGGCGGCGCTTTGTGATTTGCGGGTCAGTTCAAAAGATGCCGCCTTTAGTCATCCCGAAGTTAAGTTTGGCGCTCCCCCCATTTATACGCCGCTGCGTTGGATAGTGGGGGAAGGGATTGCGAAGGATCTTTGTTTTACCGGAAGGAAGATGGATGCCGAGAAAGCATATGACATCGGCTTCGTGAATTATCTGGTGGAAAAAGAACAGGTGTTGGGCAAATCCGTCGAGGTTGCAAAGCGGATCTTGGAATCTCCGAGGGATACTTTGCGGTTTACAAAAAGTTTTATGATCAAACAGACGGAAGAAAGCTTTGAAAAAGCCTTTAGTATTGAGCATGATCAAGCGTTTAAAGAGGTATTATTTAAACATCTCAAAAAATGAATCAAATATCTCGGTGGTCGATGATGTTTTTATGTTGTTTCCCTTTTGATTTCTTATCATTGACCATCAGTTTTCTGAAGGACAAAAGGCAATTCCAAAATTATTTGTTTGAAAGTTAAGAATTTGGGGTAACGGTTTGTAAAAAAATTGTCTAAATTGTGAACAGAAAGCATAAAATATGTTCACTTTCCGGATCGAGGAGGAATTGCCGTTGTTTCCATTTTTTTTAAAAACTTCCGCATTGCTGTTAGTTCTTGGGCTCCTTTTGTCAATTGGTGGCTTTATTTTGGATTTTTCCTTTTGGTACGGGGGCGAAATGGTAAAGAGCGGCATGTGCCTGTTGCTCATAGGCCTGTTTCTGAATTTAATGGAACACAATAAACGGGAAACATAAATGAAAGGAGAAAGGATGATTTGAGTCCGCTCAAAAAATCCTTTCTCCTTTTTTCAGTCCAGATTACATATCCCAAACAAAGATCAACAGGGAACCGATGATGGTCACCATCGCGATAATAATGCCATAAAGAACATTCGTATAAATCGCTGTTCCGTCTTCCGTTTCACCGGCGTGCATAAACAGCACCAGCTGCACTGCGGCCTGTACAAAGGCAGTCACAAGAAGGATCGTCATTGCGACCGGAAATGAGAAATCCATAAAATACACGATCAATGCCACAATGGTCAATACCAAAGAAAATAAATAGCCGCCGACCTGTTTAACAGGAAACAATTCTTTCATTATTACATCAATCCTTTCAAGTAGATGAAGCTGAAGATGAAAATCCAGACAACATCCAGGAAGTGCCAGTAGAGAGAAAAGATGAAGGATTTGTTGGCTGTGCGGGCATTAATCCCGTCTTTCATCACCTGGATCAAGATGCACAACCCCCAAAAGAAGCCGAGGGTTACGTGGCCCCCGTGGGTTCCGAGCGTCGTCAGCAAGGCGGCGGTAAATCCGCTCGTTTGATAAGTGGCCCCCACATGATAATAATGTACAAATTCATTGATTTCGGCGGAAAGGAAGGCAACGCCGAGCAACAGGGTGACTCCCAAAAAGGCGAGCATCGCTTTTTTGCGCCCGATTCTCATGGCATGGACTGCAAGACCGATGGTGAAGCTGCTTGTCAAAAGAATAAACGTTTCAAATAGCACTGGCCCGATTTCAAAGATTTCAGGCCCTGTAGGCCCGTTGCCTGTCCGGTTTTCCATGATGAAGTAGGCGGTGAAAAGCGTTGCGAACAACATGATTTCAGCGCCGAGAAAGATCCAGAATCCAAAAATGTTCAATTGGTTTTGTTGCGTACTGTATTCCAGAGGCTGCGTGTGATCGATTTTCATGAATTGGCACCTCCATACGTGCTTACGGCTGTTTTAATTTCCTCCGCAGATTCAAATTTGCTTTCCGTCGCTTTG